>OAWB01000354.1_pt1 | contig 33774 bp, 28 predicted proteins | sample 1550621 | NCBI WGS metagenome assembly OAWB01 (sample SAMEA2580107, study PRJEB22360) | human gut metagenome | biome: human gut; feature: human-associated habitat; material: faeces | place: Denmark | collected 2008/2010
TATTGGAGGAGCGCATTTCAAAAGCGCGACGGAAATAGTGGTAAATAACTCATACCTAATAAATTAAAAAAAGATCCGCACTGCCTTTACAAATTGCAGTGCGGAACTTTTTTATGCCTCGGTTCCTTCAAATAATATTTCGAATTCGCTCTGGTTGATCCGTTCTCTTTCCAGCAGCAGTTTGGCGCAGCTGTGCAGAACTTCCATGTGTTCTTCTATAATAGCTTTCGCCTTTTTGTAGCAGTCATCTACAATGTCTTTTACTTCTTCGTCAATAATCGTTGCCACACGTTCTCCATATGGACGAGGCTGGCCGATCTCTTTTCCTAAGAAGACCTCATCGCCTTCTCCGGTGTCATAGTTGATCAGTCCAAGGCGGTCTGACATTCCGTATTCAGTCACCATGGATCTGGCGAGCTGTGTCACCTGCTTGATATCCTGGGAAGCCCCTGTGGTGATATCCTCAAAGATCAGTTCTTCCGCGATCCTTCCGCCAAGACTCACCATAATGTTGTGGAGCATCTTGCCCTTGGTGTTAAACACATTGTCATTTTCCGGAAGCGGCATAGTATAACCTGCTGCTCCCACCCCGGTTGGTATGATAGAAACGGTATATACAGGGCCCATGTCCGGAAGTACATGGAATAAAATAGCATGCCCTGCCTCGTGATATGCAGTAATCCTGCGCTCACTCTCCGGAACTACACGGCTCTTCTTCTCCGTACCGATTCCCACTTTGATAAAGGATTTATCAATATCTTCTTTTACGATATAGCCCCTGTTGTTTTTGGCTGCCTGTATCGCTGCCTCATTCATCAGGTTCTCCAGGTCAGCACCCACAAACCCTGCAGTCGTCCTCGCGATCTGTTGTAAATCCACATCGTCGCCTAACGGTTTCTTCTTGGCATGGATCTTTAAGATCTCTTCCCTTCCTTTCACGTCCGGGCGTCCCACTCCCACTTTCCGGTCAAAACGTCCCGGGCGGAGGATCGCCGGATCAAGGATATCCACACGGTTGGTTGCCGCAATAACGATAATACCCTCGTTTACTCCAAAGCCGTCCATCTCAACCAGCATCTGGTTTAATGTCTGCTCCCTCTCATCGTGTCCGCCGCCAAGTCCGGATCCTCTCCGCCTTGCCACTGCGTCAATCTCATCGATAAAAATAATACATGGCGCGTTTTTCTTCGCTTCCGCAAACAAATCTCTTACACGGGCAGCACCAACGCCGACAAACATTTCCACGAAATCGGATCCTGAGATACTAAAAAATGGAACATTGGCTTCCCCTGCCACAGCTTTTGCAATCAGAGTTTTACCTGTTCCCGGAGGCCCCACTAAAAGAACACCCTTCGGGATCCTTGCCCCGATTCCGATAAACTTCTTCGGGTTCTTCAGAAAATCCACGACCTCTTCTAGTTCTTCTTTTTCCTCGGTCAGCCCTGCTACGTCATCAAATGTGACCTTCGGACCATCCGGGTTTGCCATTTTGGCACGGCTCTTCCCAAAGTCCATCATCTTTCCGCCGCCGCCATTCTGCTTCATCATCATGACCAGGAAAAAGACAAGGATGCCGACCATCAGAAGGTTCGGCAGCAGAGTCGTGATCCACTCGCCGCTGTGGTCAATAGGTTTTACAACCATCTTTTTATAGAGATCCGGATACTTTGTCTCAATCTCCTTTACCGCTGTATCTACATTTGTGATATTGCAGTTCTTGTAAACTTCATTTTTTAATTCTACCGTCATAGTGCCGGTGGGAACCTCTTTGTTTTGTTTCATTGTGATTCCGACAACCTGGCCCGCTTTTGCGTCCTGACGAAACTGTGCGTAATTATAATTGTCTTCCGTGCTGTTCATCATCCTGGAAAAATAAATAATCCCCAGACATAATATCACTGCAAGGAACAAAAAATTGCTGTTTCCTTTTCTTGGGTTCAACTTACTGTCTCCTCTCTGCTACTCTTCTGCGACACCAATGTATGGAAGATTCCTGTACTTCTGTGCAAAATCCAGCCCGTATCCGACAACGAATTCATCCGGTACATCAAATCCTGTGTACGCCACTTCCACATCTACTTCCCTGCGCTCCGGTTTGTTCAGCAGGGTACAGATCTGAATACTCTTGGGCTTTCGGCTCAGAAGCATGGGCTTTAAATGATTCAGGGTCTTACCGGAATCGATGATATCTTCCACGATCAATACTTCTTTATTTTCAATGGGCTCATCCAGGTCCTTTGCGATTTTTACGATTCCTGAAGATTCTCTGGAATCTCCATAGCTGGACACAGACATAAAATCAATCGTCACTGGGACCGTGATCCTTTTGGCAAGCTCACAGGCAAAAAATACACCGCCCTTTAAGATGGCAATCAAATGAACTTCCTTCCCTGCAAAGTCTCTGCTGATCTGAGCTCCCATTTCCTCAATCCTCTTGTCCACAGCCTTCTCCGAGATCAACTCTCTAATCCCTACTTGTTCCATCTTTCCGTTTTCCTCCTAATTGTATTCCAATTTTAAATATCTTTTCGTTTCTTCTGAGACCTTATACATTTCGCTCAGCCGGTATCCGATGATCCAGACGATCCGGCTTCCGTCCGCCACAAGGGGGATATGATCCCTCTCCTCTCTCGGAATCTTCTCATCAATAAAATACCGGTTTAAGGACTTGCTCTTTCCGTCCTTTGAAAAAATGAGAAAATCTCCGGGCCGTCGGTACCGCAATTGGATGTCATTGTCTATTTTATCATAATCAATGATTTTGGTAAAATCTTTTTGTCCCGTTTTTTGATCCCGGTCTGTCTCTGTAAGGATTAAATGTCCCTGCGGTGTGTCCTCCTGCTCATCCTGGGCGGTCTCCACGATCAGTCCTCCATATGTTTTTATACCCCTGAGCCCATACGGAAGATCGACCGATTTTCCTGTCTCCTTAAAAGCCAGATCACATAAACTCTGAATGTGGACCTTTTCAATATCCTTCTTTTTCTGCGCAGTCTTCTCTATGGCCTGCTTTGCCAGAAGCCTGCGCACCGGCTCTGCCTGCTTAAGAAATTTTTCCAGATCAATGCGGCAGCCCTTTTCATCCTGTTTTACACAGCTGGTCCAGGCCTCTGACAGCAGCTCATCTAAATACCTGCTCCACTCTTCTAGTTCCTGCGACAGTGAAAAAATATGCTCCACCGCCTTTGAATTGACCTGGGTAAGCACCGGGATCACCTGATTACGGATCTTATTTCTTGCATACGTATTATCTTCGTTGCTGGCGTCTTCCATCCAGCTTTGGTTCTTTTCTTTTAAATAGTCCAGGATTTCTGCCTTGGACAGACACAAAAGAGGCCGGATCACATCCCCCCGGACAGGCTCCATTCCCTTCAGACCCTGGATGCCTGTTCCTCTGGCCATCCGGTAAAGGACCGTTTCCGCCTGATCATTCTGATGGTGGGCCACTGCGATCTTTCCGCCTCCGTGCTGCTCCAATACCGATCTGAAACACCGGTAGCGGACCAGTCTTCCTGCTTCCTCCAAGGAGATGGACTTCCGCCGGGATATCCCCTGCACGTCTTCTGCAAAAGTTATCCACGGTACCTGAAGTCTTTGGCAGAGTTTCTCCACAAACTGCTGGTCTTTTCCCGCCTCACTGCGGATACCGTGATTGACATGGACCACTTTTAATGTGAGGCTATACTCCTGCCTGAGTCCGCATAAAAGCAGGAGCAGACATACGGAATCTGCTCCCCCGGAGACTCCCACAGCAATGAAGTCCCCCTTTTGAATCATATGATGTTGTTGAATGAAACTGTGTACTTTATTCATAATACTACTTTATCATTCCCAATCCACGGATTCAATACTTATCCCAAATTCCGAGGCCGATCATGGTCATATCGTCCTTTTTTTCATAACCTTCTGTGCTCTCAATCTTTTCCATCAGTTCATCCACAAATCCCTGAGGCCTTGTGGTATTGATTTGGGTCATATATTCCATCAGCAGTTCCACACCGTTTCCTCCCAGGGAATCAATGATGCCGTCACTGACCTGAAGGATAAAATCTTCCGCCTCAAGCTTCTTTCTGTGTATCGGAAGTTTTTTCTCCTTCAATACCCCTACCGGCAGGCTGTCCAGCTGGACCATCTCTACCTGCCCCTTGCGTTTCAGAAAACACGGGCATGCACCTAACTTTAAAAAACTTCCGATCCCTGCGTACAGATCGATCTGAATATAGTCCAAGGTTGAGTACCTCTCCTTTTCCGGCCAGAATACAAAAATCGACTGCAGCAGCTGGATGGCTCTTTTTTCGTCCAGCCCCACCTCAAGCAGCTCCTCCAGGGTCTCAATGACTGCCTTGCTGTCTTTGTTTGCCGCATTTCCGGTGCCCATACCGTCGGAGATCATAGAGACAAATCTGTGATTCCCAACCGTTCCCATAGAAAAATTATCCCCATTTTTCATATCTTCTTTCTCAGCCCTGGAAATAACTCCGGTCAAAACGTGAAATTTGGTGGCCGCCTGGACACCCATCATTTCATATGTTTCCCCGATGGCCTGTTTACCGTTGGGCAGAGGCTGCAGTTTTTCCTGCAGGATAACAGAGAGCCACCTGGCCACCTCCTTGGTTGTCCTCTCTCTGCCTTTCTGCGCCTTTAAAAACAGGTAGATCTGTTTCCCTCTCATATCATCCTCATAAATATACACTTTTTTCACTTTCAAATGATGGGCTTTCAGCCCCTTTTCAATCCTTTCCTGTATCGGCTGCACTCCGGAAAGCTGGTATTTCTGCGCGGCAAAGCTTCTGAACATTCTACCGGCCTCTATGTACTGCTCTCCGATCATTCTGCGCATCTCGATAAACCTCTGTTCGCAGGCGTACAAGAAAAGCTCCCTCTCATAGATGGTGTTGATTTCATCCACCCACTCCTTTTCTCTCTGACATCTGCACACGGAGCGGATATTCTGAACGCTCAAACCTCCCTGCTTCTCCAGCAGAGCGCCCAGCTTGTCCCGGTCCTCCAGGGTAAGCTGGCACTTTTCCTTTCCCTGGCATAGCATACATTCTTTCAGGATCGTACTCTCTATGATCGTTCTCCCGTCTTTCTTTTCCAGATCCTCTCTCTGTTCCGCACACATCCTTTTCCCTATGGTGGTAAGACAATGTTCCATCTGTTTCATATTATATGATGTAATATCCTCCAGTTCATTGAAGAAGATTTCTTCCACTGGTTCTTTTTTCTTTATAATCGGCATCCTGGACCCTCCTTCAGCTATTAATTATACAAGGGGCTTATGTCACAATTTGCTGAAATGGATCAAAGGCGCACAATTCCCTGTAAAGAACCCTTGTTATTTTCCTCCGGGACAGCTAAAATGATCTTACATTAAGTTTTAGGAGGTAACGAATGGAGTATGCAGACCAAGTAGTTCCTATTTTAAAATCGTCTCTTCCCTTCTGGGAACACTTAAAAGAAGCTGAGAAAAAAAACCTCTCTCAGTGGTCCCAGCTGGTGCACTATGGAAAAGGAGGGATGATCCGGTGCCAGAACTGCGAATGCACTGGCGTACTTATCATTAAAAGCGGAAGTGTGCGGACCTTCATGCTCTCAGAGGAGGGAAAAGAGATCACACTGTACCGTCTGGATCAGGGAGATGTCTGTGTTCTTTCCGCTTCCTGTGTCCTCTCTGCGATCACCTTTGAGGTGCAGATGGAGGCTGTAACAGAAAGTGAGATCGTCCAGATCAGCGCAGGCGCATATTCAGAGGTTGTAGACCAGAATATCTATGCGGAAGCATTTACTTATAAGCAGGCCACCGAGCGCTTTTCAGACGTTATGTGGACCATGCAGCAGATCCTGTTTATGAGCTTTGACAAACGTCTGGCCATTTTTCTCCTTGATGAAAGCGGAAAGACCGGCTCCGACACAATTCGGATGACTCACGAACAGATAGCAAAATACACCGGCAGTGCCAGGGAAGTGGTCAGCCGTATGTTAAAATATTTTTCTTCCGAGGGACTTGTAAAGCTGTCCCGGGGCGGAGTATCTATTCTAGACAAAAAAGGACTAAAACAGCTGATCGCCTGATGTAAGCGGTCACTGGAAAACAAAATGCAGCAGGGGGGCCTGGAGCCTGCCTGCTGCATATTTTTACTTTTAATGATTTTGAATCCTCATATTCCCCGGATCCCCGGCGGCCAGATTCCCCAGTGACATAAGCACAGGGAATACTATGAAACAGACAATGGAGATCTCCGGGAAAAATACGGAGAGACCCAGGATCAGCGAAGGTCCTGCCAGAAAGAACAGAAAAAGAGCAACAGGCCGGACTGGAGGCCGTCTGCCGATCTGCCTCTGCTGTCGGATCTCATTTCCGGCCATTTGATTCTCTATTCCAAGCGACCGGAAAAGCCATCGGATCCCCACATCGTTCAAGATATAGATCACAGAGTACGCCATGGCTGGAATCAGGCTCGTGGGAAATTCCAGCAGCCATTTCATAAAGACAGGGATCAGTGACAATAAAAATAAGTAAATCATATTTTTCCATATAAAATTCACAGATACCTCTTTGATCCCGCCGAACAGACGGTGATGTCTGTTCCACTGCATTCCCACAATTACAAAACTTGCAAAGTAGATTAAGATAGATTTTCCGAAGCCAAGCATTTGTGATACATCCATGCTTTTTGGCAGAGGAATCTCCAAAACCATCAAAGTGATGATGATGGCGATAAACGCATCAGAAAAACTTTCAATCCGTCCGGAGGAAACACCGTACTGCCTGAATCCTGGAACAATCCTGTTTTTATGCACCAACGATCACCTCTTTACTCTTTTTCTTTGAAAGGATGTGGATGTGGGTGCGGATGAGGATGGTGCCCCGGTCCGCGGAATCCATCGAACCGTCCGAAGCCACGGAAATCCGGTCCTTTTCCTGCTGGTCCCCTAAACTCTTCTTTTCCTTCAAAGAACCTCTCGAAAGCCTCTTCCCTCTGGCGGCGCATCTCTTCAAAATCCTCTGAATTCTCTCCTAGTTCATTTTCCAAGGCCGCTGCCACCCGTTCCAGATACTCCGCGAGCTTTTCTCTTTCTTCCTCAGACAGGCAGTCAAAGATCTTATAAGTATCCTCCGGAGCTTCATTCTCCTCCCGTCCTTTGTCTGTGAGCCAGTTCAGCACGATCCTCTTATCCTGTTCGGAAGGCTCCCGTTTGATATAGCCGTTTCGCTCAAGCTTGGCAAGTAGTTCGTTTAGGGAAGAAACCCGAATCCCAAGTATGTGCGACATATCTTTTGTGCTGATCCCGTCCTTAAGCTTTAAAAGTGACAGCAAACGTCCCTGCCCCCGCTCCGGATCAGCCATTGGTCCGGCTGCATGATGGTTTTTAAAATGACGTTTCTGCATAAGCCATTGTACTTCTGTAAGTTTTCTGTAGATGATCTCATTCATATCCATAATAAATCTCCTTTTTTGAACTGCATTCTATACTAACGGTACCTGTTAAATATATTATAACGGTACCTGTTATAAAAGGCAAGACTTATTTTGATAATAACAAAAAACGTTTCCGGAAGTCTTCTATCTGCATCCGAAAACGTTTTTCTATTAAGATCCTATAAACTCCAAAGATGATTTTTCTTATATAAAAAGGTTTACATCGGAATTTTCAGCGTCTCCCAGATAGGATGCCACTCCAGCAAATTCTACACTGTCTATGATCTCCTCCTTCCGGATTCCCATCACATCCATGGACATGGTACATGCCACCAGCTTCACGCCGTTTTTAATGGCCTGCTGCATCAAAGTATCCAGAGTATCCACATGTTTATCTCTCATGACTTTTTTCATCATTTTAGTTCCAAGGCCGCCCATATTCATCTTGGACAGCTTTAATTTTTGGTTTCCCCTCGGCATCATCGCGCCGAACATTTTTTCAATCAAGGATTTCTTAACCTTCTGGTTCTCGGGCTTCCTCAAAACATTCAGCCCCCAGAAGGTAAAGAACATGGTCACAGGCCTGCCCATGGCAGCAGCCCCGTTGGCGATAATAAAGGAGGCGAGAGCCTTATCCATATCTCCGCTGAACACTACCATAGTTTTGCCATTGGCCGGGTTCTGATCCGCTGATGCCGCACATATATCACGCCCCTGGGTTCCCTTCTGGATATAGACAATGTTCTGCTTTCCTTCCCGCTCTTTTTTTACAAGTGTGTTCCCGGTTCTCTGGCACCAGGATTCAATATCTCTCGGAAATCCCATGTCTGTGGCTGACACCTTTACTGTCTCCCCATCATCCATTTCCTTCAAAGTCTCATGGACTTTCATGATCGGACCAGGACACTGCAGTCCGCAGCAGTCCACCAGACGAAGTTCCTTTTCCCCTGCTGTTTTGCTCTTTTCTTCCTGTGTAATCTCTGCCAAAACCGGCTCCTCTGGCTTCTGGTAATGCATAGACTGATAAAAGCTTGTTCCGCCCTCCAGAACTTTTACGTTGGTAAATCCGTTCTGCATAAGAATCCTCGCCGCGTTGTAGGACCGCACACCAATGGCACAATAGGTAACGGTGAGCCGGTCCTTCGGCAGCTCCTCAAGCCGCCCTCTCAGCTGCCCCAGAGGGATATGATGAGATCCTGGGATATGAAATACCATCCTCTCCATATCTTCCGTCACATCCAGAACTGTCATGTTCTGTTCCCATCCGTCCTGGCTCATAGTTTCATCCAGCTCCTGATAACCGGTAAAAGATACTGTATGTTCCAAAACATTTTCTGCTGTGAACCCAAGCATATTTACCGGATCTTTTGCAGAAGAATACGGCGGTGCATAGGCAAGTTCCAGCTCCTCCAGATCATAGACCGTACCGCCCATTCTCATAGCTGTTGCCAGCACATCGATCCGTTTGTCCACTCCTTCCTGTCCCACAGCCTGGGCTCCGAGAATCTTTCCTTCCATGTCAAATAAAAGCTTCAATGTTACCGGAACTGCACCGGGATAATATCCTGCATGAGACTTCTGGTTGATCAGCACAGCCTCATAATCCTTCCCTCTTGTCTTTCCCATACGTTTAAGAGTTTTTTCATTTACACCTGCTGCTGCCGCGCTCAGATCAAATACCTGTGCCACAGAAGTGCCGAGGGTCCCTTTGTAAGTTTTCTTTGCCCCGGCAATGTTATCAGCACAGATCCGCCCCTGCTTATTGGCCGTTCCTGCCAGAGGGATCATGGACGGCTCCTTCAAGACAAAATTTTCAACCTGGATCACATCCCCTACTGCAAATACATTTTTAGCGGAGGTCTTAAGTTCCCCATCCACCAGAATGCCTCCCCTGGCATTGAGCCTGATCCCTGCCTGTTTTGCAAGCTCACTGTTAGGGCGTACTCCTATCGAAAGCAGCACCAGATCAGCCTGCACTTTTCTCCCGCTGTTTAAAGTAATGATTGTATTTTGATCCTCTTGTCCAAAAGAAGCAACCCCGTCTCCCAACAGGAGCTGTACGCCGTTTTGTTCTATATTTTCATGTAGAAGCTGAGCCATTTCAAAATCGAGAGGAGCCATCACTTGATCCTGCATCTCAATGATCTTAACGTCTAATCCTGCATTTTTTAAGTTTTCTGCCATTTCAAGGCCAATGAATCCTCCGCCTATGACTGCTGCTGTCTTCGGCTTTTTTGTCTCCAGGACCTTCTTAATCCGGTCAGTGTCCGGCACCGTCCATAGCGTATAAATATCTGGACCGTCAATGCCCGGGATCGGAGGCACTACAGGTGAGGAGCCTGTTGCAATGACAAGATAATCATAGGATTCTTCATACACTGTATCATCGACCAGATTCCTCACTGCTACTTTCTGCTGCTCCGTATTGATCCGTATCGCCTCACTCTGTACTCTGACATCAATACGAAACTTATTCTTCATAGCCTCCGGAGTCTGCAAAAGCAGAGAGTCCCTGTTCTTTATTACGTCCCCTACATAGTACGGCAAGCCGCAGTTTGCATAAGAAATGTATTGCCCCCGCTCCAGCAGGACAATTTCCATGGTTTCATCTTTTCTCCTGAGACGGGCCGCTGTTGTCGCTCCGCCTGCCACACCGCCGATGATCACTGTTTTTTTTCTCATTTATTCCACCTCATTATTTTTATAAATCTGTTGTTATCATATCTTATAAACAGCGGTGTCTCTGTGACCACATCACATAACTTTGTTTTGGTGGTTCCTTGTCGGATTTTCCCGAACGTTCCTTTCTTTCTGTTCATAATCTATTATTACAACAAGCTTTAAGGAGAATTATAAATGAATTCAACGAATTCAATAAAGGCTGTCCAGGCGATGTCCCGTCCTTTTGTTATCTATACAGATACAGATCTGACCGGCACTGCCACCGGTGATCCGGAAGTGCGAAGTTATTGTTCGCTCCCATCAACCTCTGAATCCAGATACCGGCTGGATAGGCCTGACCATAATCAAATATTCCAGTTTCGCCTGACCCAGGGCGGAACGACTCGATATGCCTACTGCCTTGATAAATTTGCCGACGGCCCTTATAATGACGTCCCATACGAAAGCGCGCCTTTTGAAACGATCTTTCCCGCAGCAACTGCCCGGCAAAAGCAGATGCTTGCCTGGATTCTGGCAAATACATTTCCTGCTGTCACTGCCGGTCAGACGTTCCAGCTCACAGGTACAGATGCTGCAGCTTCTCCGGTTCTCGATGACAACGATGCATATGCGGCAGTCCAGATCGCCATTTGGGTACTTCTCGGCCAGATTGCGCCAAGTGAGGTAAGATTCCTGGACTGTACCGATGACACGGAACATCCAAAATCTGCACGGATGCGCCAGGCTGTCTTGCAGCTGCTCTCGCTGGCAGGGGAATTTGCGGATTCCACAGCAACACCTGCTACGCCTTCTGTTGTAAACCCTTCCTGTCAATGCAGGAACACGAAGATTGACTGTTGCAACACCGGCTCTGCACCCTCTGCTTCTAACATACCTTATCTTATTTTTGAGGGCTGTCCCGATGATCTCCGTACCATATGCGGCCGCCTGTTGGTGGGACCTTTCAAGCTCCGGTCTAACTTTGTTGGAAAACCCAGCATAACTGTAGAACCGTTCTGCGTCTGCCAGGATGGCTTTTCCAGCTCTTTTATGGATTTTTGCGGAAATAGTATCGAAGCTCCGTCAATCGGCCAGGAATTCTATATTGCCATTCGGTCATGCCGTGCCTATACATGTTTTACTGTCACTGCATCCTTTACTGGAACCATTTCCGGAGTTCTCTTGATGCGTCCTGTCAGCACGGCACTCAATTACCAGCCGGTCGGTTCAACAATAGAAAATTATCAAGTCACTGTCAATGCTTCCATCTGTCTCTGTACAGGTTCACCGGGGGAAACACATGAAAAAAGTTATGATCAGAGAGGAATCAACATAAATAATAGCAATAATAATAATAACAACAACAATAATAATAACAATAGCAATAGCAATAGTAACTCAAACAACGGCGGGGTATCATGCCCACCTCTTAACTGCGGATACTGCTGGCCTCCATTCTGTTGGCAGCCGCCTTATTTTCCTGAAATGCCTTATCCGCCAAGGCCGCCCTATCCACCAGAACCACCTTACCCTCCGAGACCTCCTTATCCGCCAGAACCACCTTACCCTCCGAGACCTCCTTATCCGCCGGAACCACCTTGCCCTCCAGAACCTCCATGCCCTCCGAAACCACCTTGCCCTCCGCAACCACCTTGCCCTCCAGAACCTCCATGCCCTCCGAAACCACCTTGCCCTCCGAAACCACCTTGCCCTCCAAAGCCGCCTTGCCCTCCAAAGCCGCCTTGCTGCTGTCCGGTAAAACCTGAGTGCCCAGAAAAGCCATCCTGCAGTCATACGAAAGAGCGGTTTTAACTTAGAAAAATATACCTTATTGTGCGGAGCACGCCCATCCGAGGGGTCTAAAATGCAGTGTGCCCTGTAGGTATGACATGTTCCACATGATTTCCGTTCGGCTCTTAGAATGCCTCACTCCAATCATGTAGAACATGGACGTAGTGTCTGCTGGATAAGGATGACAGTTAAACAGAAGGTGCCATCCTACGATAGTTTTTCTTCATTGTCGGAAGGAGGCCTTTCCAGAGCCGACTGGAGATAATGGAGAAAAACTCTTGACATTTTTACCACTATTGGAGAAGCACATTTCAAAAGTGCGACGGAAATAGTGGTGAATAACTAGCCCCACATTCCATTCATTATATAATAAAAGTAAACTCCACAGTTCGTACTAAGAGATCTGTGGAGTTCCTATTTTGTTGCTTTCATAGCATTCTTTTATTGTTCTAAATTTAGATTGTAACTTTGACCTTTTTTCTGCAGTAAAAATCTTTTATGATTCTCCGCCTCGTCTTTTTGGAATCTTCCACCTTCTGTCAGATGGGTTTTTACTATGAGATAATCTTGTCCGTCTTGGTGTTCTATATCGAGATGTATGTTAATCGTCGTTTTATACCAGTTATTCAGTTTATGATATCCTATTGTAAGCTTGTTTTCCTTTCTATTCTGTGCAGCCTTGAAAGGAACAGAAACAGTATATTCTCCATAATCTGCTTTTTCTTTCTTCAGTAGAATTTCCTCTTTATAGTCCCAATACTCGCCTGTATCTTCATACTTGATCCCATTATGGCTCGACTCATTTTTCATTGCCTGAGTAAATCCAGGTCCATAATTCATCTTTACTTTTACATAGGGAACATCCAGTTGTATGAACAATATCATAGCTAAAATAAAGACAATGCCAATAATAATGATCTTGGATTTACTCCTCATATATTTGCCTTTCTTAATTTCTACAGACTATTATTCATGTCTGAAATCATATACATCGTTATGTATGTTTAATGTTATTCCATTAATTTGTATTTCAGAGTCGGAAAGCCATTTGATTTCTGCATCCTCACAATGATACTCAAAATATATATTTTTCTTTACTTTTGTCTTCTTGTCTGCGATTTCAACAATTACAGAAAAATCTACCGTTGCATTGTCAATACCGTGATATGCGTTTGCAATATAGCTGCCATTTGGCGAATCAATGATCTTAAATACCACTCCCTTTGAAACAGCCTGAGTATCCCAGGTAAAATGATAGACTGTCCATCCCAGGAACAAAAGTAGTACAACAATAAAAATCCATTTTCTTTTTCTCATCAGCTATATCTAATCCTCATACCGCTTAGCGAATTCCAGAAAAGTCTTCCACGAACTTTTTTATAATTACACAAAACCGCCATTCACAAGACATCCCACACCGAAGCTACAAAGTACAATAAGTCCCCTTTGTTTTCTGTTCTCTTTTCCCATTAGAAAAAAGACTGCTACTAAAACTAAAAAATTGATTCCAGCTCCACATAATAGATCTTTTCCATACGATGACAATATAAATGCACAATACATAGCAGGCAGACTTGAGATGATCACCGAAATAAAACCTAATCCCTGATACCAGGACAAAACCAAACCTATGACAAATAGCATTAACGCGGTAATGATAAGGTTAACAATTCCATAGCTTATATCGGAATATCTTTGTTCTCCTGAGTTAAGTAAAAATCCCGTCGCCTAAAACTACTTTCATAATAATCAACAATTCTGTTCGAACAGCAGTCAAGAATCCAAGACAAATTCCTAAAAATAAGATTATCATTATCTTAAAGCTTACAAACTTTAAAGATTGACTATTCATAACCATTCCCCTTTAAGACCTCTAATTCACGGCTGAATCCCTTTATCTTACAATATTTCAACAAAGTTGTGCTGCCCTTTATGTCTGGGTCATTTTTATCGATGTTTTTTATAGTTATATCTTTATCTGCACCCTTTTTTAAATAGTACTCTCAAAGTTTTTCTTTTGAAACTTCTATACAATCATATTTATCGTAAAGAATATAGAACAATATATTGGCCCCGTGACTGTCCCGGAAATTCACATCTGCCCCGTACTTCATCAGTAGTTCTGACATTTTATATACATCTTCTATTTTTGGAAGTGTTGCAGCCAGTTCCAGCGGTGACATCTCAACTGAATCCACAACCCGATTCAGATCTTCTCCCTTCTCCAGATGTTCTTTCACTCTGTCATAATCACAAATCATAATGTCGTATACCAGTGTGTGCTCCTTGCCCCCATAACTGACCATAACATTACTTGCCTGATCATTATCCAGAAAGTCATCGTAATCTCTTTGCAGCATAATGTATATAGAAACACTCATACCTGCGATACAAATCAGAATTATAATGACAATGATCAGCAGCGTTTTCCAAATTTTTTTATACCTCATAATATTTTTCTTTCATTAATTATATCTGTTTCCTCTCGTATCGTTTTTAATAAAACATTATTTTTTCCTTATCATCTTGTTATAAATGCCACTTTTCATATAATTCTTTATAGGTATAGCACTGTGTATCCTCGCTAAAATTTTCATCTGTTATGACAGCTGGACCTACCGGAGATTCATCTGTAAAGCACATCATGTACCCTGCTTTCCCTTTTCTCTCTTCTGAATCATATAATATACCCAGATTATTAAATCTTTTTCCCGATTTGTCGGTGTCAACAAAAAGTGTAAAATCGTCTTTTTCTGTTTCCTTTTTAAACATCCATGTATAGTCATGTCCTGTCATCGTTACTACTTTTCTGCATCTGACCTCATCAAATTGCTCATTCCTTATTTTTTGTTTCCATGATTTATGGATATCCTCCAAATCAAAACCAAGTCTCTTTTGATACTGTTTGAATGTGCACTTCTCTTTTGAAATCAGCTTTTCATTTTTATACCTTCTTAACACACCATTTTCTAAATATCCTCTTTCCCTTTCCAAATATTCAGCATAATCTGCTATGATACTTCCTTTATCAGAAACAATATGTACGAAGTATTTTGTTTTGATATCCAAATAGATAGAATAGTTTTCAGGTAAATCTCCTGAAGTAACACTTTTGATAAACTGTTTCTGTATAGTAACCTTTTTCTTACCCCCAATACCGGGCGTGAACAACCATAACAGTATAACGATTATGAACGCTGTGAGAACTGCAAACACTCTAAGAGTCCTCATTATTATTCCCTTCTTCTAACTTCTTATTTTCCATGGATGCAAATTTTCTTTATCTTAAGTAACCGTTTAATGTAGCTATTATCAGAGGGAAGTCAACGGTAAAGTTCCTCACCAAATCCAAAATGTATATGGATTATTATTGCAGTTTTTATCCCGATTCTGTAATATCCTATATTTAATTTCTTTCCACTATTGTATATTTCTTTTTTTCCTTCTTCCGCTAATATTTCTTTCCATTTTAAACTTTATCCCCAACTATCTAACTAATTTTTAGCATACGTAAAAATTCATTATCATCATCAGGGTAAGAACAAAAGATCAAATCATCTACCACAAGCAAAGGATACCAGCTCTCATTGGGCATTTTCATCTTTTTTTCTTTCTCAGAATCCAAGTTATAAATTTGGATATATCTTTCGTCCGGACTATCCCAATGGGTATTAAATCCAATAATTACTGATGAATTATAAACAAAATCATAAGCGTTATCAGAAAAACCATGTTTTATTGTATCTTTTTTAAGACCTCTATATTGATATAGCCTCATCTTATGATCTTTGCCATGACAAATATAATATACCTTCTCTTGATTTACCATAATCCCTTTATATCGGACGACATCCTCCTCATTTTGTAATTCATTTTTCCATGCCTGCCCTCGTACAATTCTATCTTTCAGACTCTCCAAATCAACCTTATGAATTCCTACTTCCCCATGTTCTGTATAATACAGATTGTTTTTATAAAAACAGAGATTTCTCACATCTTCTACAACTTTTTCAAGCTTTCTGCTCTTAGGGTAAAATCGAAAAACATTCTCAGACCCATCATCTTCGGCTAACAGGTATATTTTATCGTTATGTATTTTAATTCCATCAATAGATTCAATTTCTTTCTGTTCCTTAGCGGAAAGAAGTCTTTTAATATTTTTTCCATTCAAATCGCTTTTAAAAACACTTCTATCATGAACGTAATATAGACTGTCTTTTGTTAATTCCAATCCGCCTTCGTTTTCTTCTTCTGATTTATTTTCCAGCCGTATGATGGTTGTTCTTTTATTGTCCTTTTTGTTGATTCGAGTGATTTCCTGTTTTTCCGATTCATAAAAAACAAACTGGTCATTTTGAACGATGGTAGAGGAAAAGGCAGGATAATAAGACTCTGCTATTTTGTCATGTTTTAAATCAAATCGATCTGATAAATGCTTTTGTTCCCTCTGACACCCCACAAATATTAAACTGATCATCATAAAAAATACTATGTTATTTTTATAACTTAAAATTTTCTTATCTACAATACTGCCTCCTCTTAATCTATGGAAAATATTATTAACTATAAAAAGACAAATCCCTAAAAAAATAATATATATCATTCTAATCTCCTATTATCTATTCAGATTTTTTCTATCATAAAATAAATTGCTCTCATATATCTTTCAGAATAATTTCTTTATAAAAAATAAAGACACAAGTAGAATTATTGTTACAACTGACGTAATATTTGCATTACTTACAGACCAAAGTAGCAGGTTCTCAGATTGTATAACTGTTTCTCTTTTATTCTCTTCTTTCATGAGTTTATTCCGAATGATATAATATCGAATTTTCCTACATATGACTTCTGTTTTTTCTAACTGAGGTAAATTTTTTTCTTACATTTTGTCAGTTCTGTTCCGTCATATTCATATGTATCCCCATTTGCACAATCAATATATAATTTATTTTTATTAATTGATATATAATCATATCCAGTTGATGAATAAGGCAACTGTAATGTCTTAACATAATTACCTTGAAAATCATATACTAAGATCTTGCTTTTGGATTCTGACATACAGTATAGATTTTCTTGAAAGCATTCTAAGCAATATATATTACTATATTTAGGATTCTGTTCTACGACAATTTTAGCCTCCTTAACATCACGTAAAACAAAGTGATTAAATTCACCCAATCCAAAAAATACAACGATCCATAGAATAGAAAAGAAACTAATACATCCCAGAATGTTCAATATTGAGTTTTTTATCATTTAAACTCATTCCTTCCTCAAGAAACCAGTACCCATCTTGGCCTTTATCTATTAAAAACCTCCAAACACATTCTTTACCAATACCAAAACTTATTTCCTAACCTATAATTACAATAATGCAGCCATCTTCTTGTTTCTTATTAACTTTCCTCGATAATTAAAAACAAGCAATCTCCTCTTCATAGTATTTAATATCTTACTGGAAGAATAACTTAAATCAATTACAACATAATCCTTATAAAAGTTAATATCCGTATAATGTTCATTATTTTTAATGTACTTTTTTATATCATGAAAACTTAAAAGTGAGATTATTTTTTCTTTCTTGCCTGACTTAATATTTAAACGGTAAAAATCTGATTTTAAATTGCTATAGTATAAATAACCATTCTCAATTTTTGCTTTTTCATTTAGTAACTCATCTTCTCTTTTAATATTTTTAACCAGATACCTTTTTTTCTTTGTTCTTTTATTGTACAAAACAATATTTGATTCATCTATAATTAAGAATTGTTTCGAATCTACATAACCGATCCACAGTGGCGGCTCATTTTGTGGGCATCTGACGATTGATTTGGTCTGTTCATTTATTTCTAAGACCTCCTTGGAGTACCTATTCCAACTATAGAGATACCCATGATCAAACCGCAATATATCGGACAAATTTTCTTTTAATACTGTTTTTATTTCTCCATTTTCCAGATTCTTTTTATAAAGATAATTCTTTTCTTCTTTGAATGTTGTTTCTTCAATGTTTAAATAATAGATCTCTTTTGAAGAGACTGTATATAATCCTACTTCTTGTAATATTTTTCTGCCTGTGCCAACACCCTTTAATTTTTTTGAGTATAATTCAATCCCAGGTCCTTCTCTAAAATAATTATAGTATACTTTATTGTTCTGGACTACCAACATATCTCCATAGGAATAAAAAGGAAACAGACAATTCCCTATTAAATACTCTCTATTCTTATCAATATCATATAGGTACAGCCGTTCTCCAAAAATAAATGGAAAATTCTTAATAGAATTTGTTTTTCTGACTAAAACACAATTTGTTTGTGGGGAGACCTCTGCCATATTGCTAAACTCTGATGAATTATTAATCCTTATTCCTACTTTCTGAAAAAATAACAGACATAAATTAAATAGTCCAACTACAATACATATACTTACTAGAATTTTAATCAACCTCTTCATACTCTATCCTTTCTGCATATGTAATTGCAAATTGAATTAACAAGAGTGGTCCCTTTGATGGATATTAGGCAATTTATTGTTTCTTTTTATATTTCTTAAACAACTTTTTAATTATAGAATAAATAATAAACAAAAGAGCACCAATGCAAATTAAAAATAAAATCAATGTTATAGCTTGAAGAAAAATATCGAATAGAAGTTCTTTATCAAATCTTACTATTTGTGTATTGCAATTACTTTGAACCATATTTGTTTACTCCTTTTAAACCTTAAGTAACGTTATAAAATAACGATATCCTTGTCCTACCGTCATACTTATTTAGAATCTTTCTTATACAAAAGATTATTGAACAGTTTCTGATCGCCTAAGTACATATTTTCATGAATAATTGTAGTAAAAATAACACAACCATCTTTAAAAAAGCTGAAATCTACTTCTCCTTCTTTTTCTCTGATCTGTGTAAAAGAATGATATGATTTTAATATTGCAATACTCTCATTACAGCAATAAAATAAATGTCTATTATCAGGGAGCTTTTTCCTTCTTTGAGTATGAATGATATGTTTCTTTCTTCCTTCATATTTTGAAACACGATCGCTTTTTATATGAAAATGCATAAGCTGTTTAACGATATCAAAATCATTATATTCAACATCCTCCCAACAGTTTCTCAATGGCTGAATAACAGCAAATGAGTCACTTACTATTTCTAAAATATTTAAAACTTCTAAATATAAATCACGGTCAATATTCTTTAATAAAACTAAATTAATATCTGATATATCCTTAAATGACCTTTTTACTCTCTATAGTTCTATTGTAGCAAGTACCTAATGGATGATAATAATTATTCAATATGATTACAACATAAGCATTACATTTATTATAATAGAAGCCATAACACACCTAAACTAGCCATGCTATGGCTTATAAAAACACATTTTTAAAGTTTAGTACATTATCTCATGAAAATCAGTTTTTACTTTTTAAATAATTGATATTCCATGTGTATCCCGCCTCTTCTGCAATTTGCCTACAATCTTTCCCATCGGAATCCTTTTTATTAATATCTCCTCCATTCTTTATCAAATACTCAATGATCTTTATGCTCTCTCTTCCACATGCCATATTCATTGATGTCCATGAAAAATTCTCTGTCTCATCTTTCACATACTTATTTATTTCTGCACCGTTCTTAACGAGATATCTTACCATAGAAAAATCACCAATGTTGATTGATTCCTGAAGCAATACATTTTTCCTGATCTTTCCTTGCGTCATCCCATTTTCCATAATCTCCTTCGCTAAGTGGCTGCCTCCAATCCAAATTAATGTTTTTAAATTCTCCTCTGAGGCCTTTAAGCCTCTTTTACATAGTTCCTGAGCTTTGTAAGTTGAATCATCTAAGCATACACTGTCCAATAAGTTATCTCCATCTTCCTTAACTTTAATTGAATAGTGATGGTCTAATAGATACCTGAAAGTTTCATCATTCACTTGTTCATAGGCATGATACACTTCAATATCAGTTGGTACATACCCCAATTCATTCATCGCTGCAAAGGATTCTTGGTTTCCAAATGCCGTAATAAACTGCCATGAAACTACCTCTCCATCATTCTTATTTTTTTCAAACTTCACATTCCCATCCTTCTTTAATAATCTGGCATTTTCTAATTTCCCTCCAAGAACTGCAAAGGAGACAGCATCTGCTTTATAGTAATCAGTCCTGCTGTTACCATCCAAACCTTCCTGCAACAGAAATTTTACAACATTTGCATCATTACATAGGGCTGCTATTTGTAAACAATTCACACCATCTTCATCTTTCCATGAGAAATCATAACCGACTTCTTTCATAACACTCAGTGTATCCACATTACAGTAGGCCACAGCAAATGATAAAAAACTATTCTTGTTTAAATGTTTTTTGGATCTGTTTTCTTTCAAATACTTTTGTACCTTTTTGTCATCTCCTTGTACTGCATATTGAACTTCTTTTGGTATATTAGGATTTACTTTGTTCTTCTGCATTAATTTTAAGATTTCTGGTGCGAAATAATAATTCATTCCATAATCATTATGTTGATAAAAATATGTAAATAACTCTCGATCCAGTTTCACACCACGATTTGAAAGCTGTGCAATTATTTTTCGTCTATTTTCACAGTTATAAGGATACAAATTACTTACCGCAGCCCTTAAAGGAGAATTTCCTTCATCACTTTTTTGATTTACATCAGCCTCCGCTTTTATCAGTTCTTCTGCTATCTCATATCTATTGTTTTCAATAGCCCAGCATAAATGAGAAAGCTTATCTTCTCCAATTTCATTTACATCTGCTCCTGCCTTGATTAGCATGGAGCAGATTTGTAATTGGATGCGCTCATTTTCTATTTCTCTCAAAGAAAGATCCAGCGGCTTCAACTTGCGATGACGTTTGATATTCTTGTTAGCAATCTTCTTATCATTCGACAAAGCTTCCTTTACACCTTGGATATTTGGTCTACAAATAGATTCATACAACTGTTCTTCTGCCATATTTGTTTGTTTATTACATCCAGTTGTAAAACTAATAACTAAACTTAAAATAAATATCATCCAGCCTTTTTTCAATATTAACCTACCATCCTTTCCAGGAAAATGTCCTCCTCGTTAATGACCCGTTTACCTTCAAGTTTTTAAACTTAGCCTTAGCCAATTTTTTAGATAAATCCCTCATTTGTGTCCTGTATTTTCCACTTGAAGGAAACCACAATGTACCTGTCATTTTTAAAGTAGTTTTTCCCCATGTCTTCTTTTTTGGTAAATATGGTCTAGGAGTAAATCCTGTTAACCACCATGCTTTTCCTTGGTCAGTCGATGTTTTACTATCACGTGTAAATAATTTTTTCCCATTTGCATATAAAGACATTCTCATTCTTAACCTTTTGTTCGAGTCATATGCACAATTCCAGTGTTTGCTCCGGGTTGATTTTCTATAGTATAAACCGATTTCACAACCATTTGCTACCGCTGGTACATATGGTGGCCCATATATACCTTTCCAAAACTGTAAACGCCAATGTGAAGTCTCAATCTTCTTTGTAGTCAAGTCACCCACAGCCCAAGAATTCATATCATAAAAATCATTATATCCTGCGTACATTTGCGGTGCATTTTGATTAAATGCGTAGTAATGTTGTTTTGAACTCCAATATCCTAAAAACTTATGTCCACTTGGATCCACATAGTTCACCGGATTATTAGCACAATAAACATACAAATGCTGGCTATCCGGCTCATTCACTTCCCCACGATAGGTATCCTCAGACAAAAACCTTCCATCCTCTGGATTATAATACCGTGCATTCAGATAATAAAGCCCCGTCGTCTCATCATAACGTCCGCCAGTATAACAGGTTTCATTCTCGGATGTATTATCCCCAACACTATCCGTCTCTCCAAAGTCATCATAACGATAGGAAACATCTACCGTCCCGTCTTCCTTCAAAAGGTTTGTGGTACTTCCCTGGATGTCTTTGGTATACACATAGTATGCAGTTTTATCCCCTGAATACCTCTGGGTCCCAACAATATTTCCGTCTGTTCCAAAAAGATCCTGGGATGTCTGCTCTCCATTGGCATCGGTCGTGTAGGATACGGCTCCGTCCTGATAATAGTAGTTGGTTGTCTTTTCACCTTCTACCCTCTGGGTACGCTGTCCATCTCCATTATAACGATTCTGCTGCACGACAGCATTCTTCCCGTCCTTTGTGACAGATACTTCGGACAGGCGGTTTTCTGCATCATAAGTGCGGTAAATAATCTCCCCGGTCTTTGTATTGGTCTGTCCTATCTCATTCCCGTTCTTATCATAGACATACTGCCTGTTCTCTTTTGCTGTACCATCTTTCCATGTGGTGGAAGCTGTGATCTGATCCAGTCCATTATAATCATAGGTTGTTTTTGTATCACCTTTTTCCTCAGAAAGACGGTTTCCAACCTTATCATAAGTATAGGTAACGGTCTTTTTGCTGTCTTCCTTTTGATGGTCTGTAGTAACAGTCTTTGTAAGTCTTCCCAGCGAGTCATAAGTATAAGCCTTTGTCTCGTTGACTTTTTCCTGATCCTTTTTCGGATAGTTATTTACCTGCGTCTTTTCTACAATGTTAGAATTCTTGTCATAGGAATAGGTATAGGATTCTATCACCGTATCCGGATGTTCAAGATCCGTATAGACCATCTTTGCAACCCGGTCAAAGTCGTCATAGGTGTAAACTTTTTTCACCGCTTTGTCACCTGCAGACAGAATGTTGCGGTAGTCTTTGATCTCTGTCACTTTTCCATAACGATCATAAGTATAAGTCCGTACATCCGCTTCTTTGACATCGGCCCCATTCTTTATATCTGCCTGAATCTCAGAAAGCCATCCATTCTTTGTATAGTGATAAGACAGAGCCTTTACGCCATCCTTTGTTGTGGGATACGTGACTTTTATTATCTTTCCTTCGGAGTCATAGCTGTATCGGATGCGGTGGCTTTTCATCTCATCCGCAGTGGGTTTCTCTGACTGGCTGATCTCAGCATATCCAGTTTTCCTCTGAAGACCATCATACTCACATTCTGTATAACGGTAAGCGGTTTCTGTATTGCCGCTGACCTGATAATCCACCATCTCAAGAAGCTGGTCATTGCTGTCGTAACTATAAGCGGTTTTTAATGATCTTGTTCCTGTATCACTGCCTGCTTCCGGCGCCTCGTAGGTATTCGTCTCGGTTAGACGGTTCTTTTTGTCATAGTGATAAGTTTTGTAAGCACCGTTTTCATAGGTTTCCTTTGTCTTATTTCCATTGGTGTCATAAGTAAACTTGGTGGAAATACTCTCGCCCAGATTTCCTTTATCTGTTGTACTCTCACTAAGTCCTGCCGCATTGGTCACTTCAATATTCTCATGACCCATGGCATCCGTGATGCTTGTAGTGGAAGCCCCGTCACTGCCCATGCTGTAAGAAACGGTAGTGCTGTTTTCTCCCTGAGATACCTTGATGACCCGATTCTGGTCATCATAAGTGTAGGCAATGGTATGTCCGTTACCATCTGTCTTAGATGATTCGTTTCCTTTGTCGTCATAGGCTGTTTGATTCACGATGGATTGATCCGGATCCACAGAAACATCCTGACCAGATACGACAGGATTCTGGATGGTATGGGTCTGTTTCCCATCGCGGTTATAAAGATTTAAGGTCACCTTTCCTTTGACCTCGGCACCCTGGTCCGTTCCCAGAAGAATGGAAGCGATTTCTTTTCCATCTTCGCTAAACACATGGTCTGTATAAATTCCATTGGTCTTTTCCCGGACTGTATTTCCAGAAGTGTCGGTGTAAGTCTGGCTCTGGACGGTGCCATTCACCGTTGTTGTCGTCAGTTCCAGATTATGATAGCTTTTAGTTCCATTCAGTGTATGAATTTCCTGATCGGCATATCCATAATCCGTCGTTGTAGTCTTTGTAACTCCGTCTTTTGAGACTTCTGTCGTTGTTTTCACCCGGTTTAAGGTGTCATAGCTGTAAGATGTAGTCACGCCTGTCTCTGAAACTTCTGACAGAAGAGCACCGTTGGCATCATAGGTCTTTTGGGTTGTCTTTGTTATGCCGTCCAGTTCTTTTTGAACCTTTGTCTGCCTGCCAAGGAAATCGTAGGCTGACTTTGTGATTTCTTTTGTATTTTCATCCTGAGTCTGCGTCTCTCTGCCCATGGCATCTAAGACTGTTGTTGAAGATTCTTTTACATTTCCCTGGGTAAGGGTGCTGTCTTCTGTAATAATGTGATCCTTTTCTGTATAATCTGTTTCTTCTTTGGATTGAAGCTCTCCCTCCTCATACTCTTCTTCTAAAATGACTTCTCCATCTTCGTCATAATCCCATTCAGTCTCTGTGTCCGCAATGGAATCAGATTCTTTTATAGGGTTTCCATTTTTATCATACGAATAAGAGACATTTGAAATGACTGCGTCACCCTGTTTCGTCACTTCTGTTTTTGGAAGGTTCGCCTCTCCACCGGTTCCATAGGTGGTCTGAGTCACTTGTCCTGACTCGTCCTTTTCCATGGTCACATTTTCATTGGCATCATACTGTGTTTTTGTGGTCACTTCTTCAGATGCAAAATTGATCTTTCCTGTATCTGATACCGTCTGATAATTTATTTTTGTTGTTGTCCCTGTGCAGAGCAGTTCATTGTCGGTATTTTCATACTGATAGGATGTCTTATTTCCTGCGGTATTTGTGGAAGTTAAAACTTTTCCATTTGCTTTGTCATAGGTAATGGAATCTTCTGCTATTTTCTCATCATTCGTTTTGTGCTTAGAAACTGTGGTTTGTCCATCTCCGTAAGCTATTTTCTGATACTCTCCATTTGGCTTTTTGACTTTGACTGCCCGGTTATTTTCATAGACAATATCATATGCATTTCCTTTGGCATCCTTAATGGTATTTACAAAACTGGCTGCATCATACCCGTATTCAAATGACACAGATTCACTTCCGTCAGCGCTGCTGTGTACGGCCTTCACCAGCTTTCTTCCGGAATAAGTATATTCCATCTTTGTGCCGTCAGGCAAAACGATTTCTTTTAGAAGATCTGCATTCTCTCCTTCATGATACTTCATGGTCAGCGTTTTAATCTTGTTGGAGGTTACTGTTTTCAGACGGCCTCTGGTGTCATATTCATAGACAATAAAGTTATCATTGGCCTCTTTCATTGAAGTCAGCTGGCCATTGCTGTTAAATTGGTAAATGGTATTATCCTTAGTTGTAATGGTACATGCATAAGTAATATTTTTCGTTACTGTCTTTTGCTCAGACTGGCCTCCCGGTGAATCTGAGGACACATTATGGCTGGCCTCAAAACTAATCTGTTTGGAGGGTCCCTTTCCGAAGACTCCTACAACACTCCCCGCTGCTTTAGACATATACTGTTTCACAGCCGGACTGCTGCCTGTATCAGATGCACTTCTCGTATTTGAAGTTTCTTCCTCAAAGCTTAGCTTATAGTCTTTGGTCTCCCTGGAAACATAGGAATCCCCCTTCTTTTCAAATGTCACATAAGTTCCATCGCTGTCTTCGAATATCAAATTGTCTCCGACCTGATATATTTCTTTGTGAAACGTATCATACCATCCGTCTCCAAACATTCCCGTCTTATCAGACTGGCTGTTGTAGGTCCTGGTAAGCCCCATGTTAAGCTGGCCTGCCGGAATTGTAAAGTCTTCCGCCTGAAAGGTAAGATTACCGCCTGCTTTATCTACGGTTCCATTTCCGTTTGGTGTGCTGAATTCCAGTGTTTCTCTATACTCTTTAGATCCAAGCCACTGCTTAAATTCAGATCCGGCACTCTGTTTCGCATGCCCTGCACTCACAAAATCACTGGTTCCAATGACATTCCCTTTTTTTGATAGTTTTACAGAACGGACCTTGTAGTAATAATCTTTTCCGTCTCCAGCCATTGTATCGACACAATAAGAATCCTTTGCTCCGGCTCTGACCAGATCAGCCTGTCCTGGAACAAAGTCAGCACTCCCTCCTCTGTATACTTCATAACAAATGCTTCCCGGAAGTCCTTCTTTTTTATCCCAGGAAACGATGTTCTTTCCGTAAGAATTGACAAGCTTTGTCCCTGACGGCTTATAGTCGGCAGCCTTGGAGTTGTCGATATAATAGTAGTATTTGGATGTCTCTGCAGTATACCCCGCCTTATCTGTGACCCTCATCGTAATCTGATAAGTTCCAGCATCTTTAAAATTAGATGCTGGAATGGAAACCTGTCCAGCCAGTGCGCTGCCTGCATTGACATAGCTTCCGTTTCCAACCTTATATTCCACTTTTGACAGATATTTTTCAGTCACATTCCATTTTAAAGCGGGTGTCACATTGGAAGACGGATTCTCCTCTGATCCTCCCTTTCCATCTCCGGCATCAATGGTCATACTGTTGATCTTCGGCGCCGTGCCGTCTATGTAAAAAATATATCCTTTCCCAGTTCCATTGATTCCTCCGTTGTCTACTCCCCGGATGACAAACTTATAACACCCCTCCGGCCAGTTCTTGCTGTCTGCCACAGACGCACTTCCGCTGGCTGTGGTTCCAAGCTTGGTACTGCTTGAATAGGCACGGTAACTGGCGTTCACTTCCGCATTCTTCACCGGATCATAGGTTGCAACCCGATATTCTACCCGATTTAAGGACTTTGAACTGATCCCTGCCCATTTTGCGGTGAGTGTCTGTCCCTTTTTCAGGTACTGTGGAGTCACAGATGCAGATGTAGGCGTGGTCGGTCCATCGTAATAAGTCACGCTCATTTTCGGCCGATAACTGGCATTGGAATATCTGGAACTGTAAAACTGCCCGTACTTTTTCGTCTCATCGGCATTTTTGAGCATAACGCCATAAGAGGTAATGGAACCGTTGGCGCACTCTCTGGCATACTTTGTCAAGTTGATCGCTCTTGATTTATGAATCGTCCCGGTTGTCTTGACGCTTCCATAATTGGTAGAATATCCTGGACGGTTGCTCCATGTAAGACCTGGTCTTGACCAGTTGGAAGTCACCCTTCTGGCTTCAATCGTCTGCCCGCTGGTGCTGTCCCCGGTTTCATACATGGTCAGTGTAGCCGAGTCCACATACTTATTTTTGATCTTTGCAGTAAAGTCTTTAAATCTGAGATAAGTCCTGTAGGTTCCCTTGCTGGCTTTTCCCGCCATCATAGCTGTGACGCCTGAATCATAAAAGTTTGTATTTTTATAACTTCCGTTGATCACATACACATCCCAGAAATCCGTTGACCCTTTCCAGGTAACCGTCGGATCAATGGTGATCGGGTATTTCCTATCCTTATCCTTCAGATACTCTTCATCCAGTGTCAATGTTAATTCGTAAGTATCCTTTTCTCCCTGAATCGGTTCCATATCATAGGATAGTTTCTCGCTGTAACCATCCCCTGTGGCATCGTTCATGGTTGGTGCTTCTAAGGAGGCAATGATATCTTCACTTTTCTTGTCATAGAATGTGATTCCTCCGTCCTCTGTATTTTTCTTTGCCTCCAGTCCCTTGGCATAGAACTTAAACTTCAGCTGGTTGCTCTCCGGGATCTCTTTTAATGTGACACTTTCTTTCACTCCCGTATCCAGAGACTGATATAAGAACGTGCAGTTTTTGTCTTCAGACTCATAGGACACGCTGACTGGCAGCTCTTCCTTTTCATCCTCTGCAGTCAGGACTTTCTCTCTCTTAAGCTTTGTCCTTGTCAATTTATTGATAGATGCAAATGCATTTTCCTTATCTACGTCTTTCTTATCACTTTCTGTGCTGTCAGTATTGTTCTGTCCGGTGATCGGTGAAAATGAAATCTCGTATTGATCATGTTCCATCAGCACCGGTGTGGATTCCGTCAGTTTCTTCGGAAGATACTGCTTCTTATCCCCATCTTTATTTTCATATTGATAATCTTTAAGGTTATGGCCGTGTTCACTAGTCTTTTCCTTGATGTCCACAAGGCTTGGGTCATAGTCTTTTAAGTTTCCGTTTTCATCCTCGTACCGCACATCCTGTCCATAAAATACAGACTCTTTCTTTCCGCCTGACAATCGGAATGTGGTGGAATTCTTTGTGCTCTCACTGTCAATGACTTCTTTTACGTTTTTTGTCTCTTCTGCTTTCGTTTCTGCCGCTTTTACATCTCTGGCTGCGGCTAAAATACCGCCCCACTGGACAGATGTAAACATCAAAATGAAAGACAGAACAGCACTGAGCGCTGGCTTCCTAAATTTCTTTATCATAACGTTCTCTCCTTTTATACATTTGCAGCATCTGTTATAATAAAGATGTCCATGTGATACGCTATCTGCTTTTGCAGATATCTGGTTTGCCGGCCATTTGTATTGCATGGATCTTTATTATAATAATTTTCTTATGTATAAGCTTAAAACTACAGGTTCTAAATTTCTCTATTCTTATCACCACCCTTCCATACCGGTACATTACCTTCTGTAATTACCCTTTACAGTAATGGATTTACCTGATTTGTTTTCAACAAAAACTCTATATTTCCCTGTCTTTGTTATTTTAAAAGTTTTGTTAACAGTTCCTGTAGCCTTTACATATTGTCTTGCTCCGCCAGTATTTTTTATGCCTATCGTTACGTTTTTTGTCGTAGGTGCTATCTTTGCATAAATGCTGACTGTACTGCCAGATGTCTTGCTAAATTCTTTTGTCTGTTTAAAGACTGTATTACCTACAGTCCAATTCAACGCATAACTTGTTGTATAGGCAGGCATTAAAACTTCATCTACTGTTTCTACTGTTAACTCTGGATCTTCCTCCATAGAAATATATTCTGTTTCACCATCAATTTCTTCTGCGGAGACTGTAACCGGGATAGCCATTAAAACAAAAAGCATGGTAATTGCTAAACATTTAAAAATTTTCTTTCTCATCTCTATACCTCCATTCCTCACTTGTTCTTCTTAGATATCAATTCATAATCTCCTGCCAATTGAATCTTCTTATCTGTTTGATTTTCCACAAAGAAACGATATTCTCCACTTTTTCTAATCTGGAAGCTATGCTGCAACTGGTCTTTATCCGAGACAAACCTTTGTGTTCCGTCTGGCTGTATAACACCTGCAAGTATTTCACTATTTTTCACTTTTGTGTTCTCATCTTCAGATGTCATTAGCATAATATGAATGGTATCCCCCTCTTCTGCCCGGAATTTACCGCTTATCAAGCTCTCTCCTGCCTCAGGCCACCAGTCAATCCATATGTCCTTCTCCTTCCCAGGCACATCATCCTGCATTGTCCTCTGATTCACCGCAAACATCCCTGCCCTTTTTTTCTCCCCCATTACTTTTGGAGGGTCCTGTTCTTCTTCTATCTTTATGCTGGTCGCATCTTCCAGATACAGATACCCTCTGTAATATCCATAAGACGCGCCTGAAATCGTAGCCACTCCAAGCGTACAAAAACATACAAAGAAGATCTGCGCGCTTTTCCATGGAATCCCCGCCATCTTCCGGATCGAAGCGGTTCTTCTCATTCTGAGTTCCAGCCCTCTGCTGTTTTCATACAGAGCAGATGCCAGATACTGGCGGTACCCGCTTTTTCCCGTGGCAATCGAAATGATCGTATTGAAATACTGCTTTAGGCTTCCGAAGGTTTTGAGCACATGTACATCGCAATACACCTCACTCCAATCCTCGATCTGCCTACAGATTTCCTTCTTTAGTGGATTAAACCAGTGAACACACGCCATAAGATTACACAGCAACTTCCACAGGATATCCTTCTGTTTATAGTGCTCCAGCTCGTGGAGCAGAATGATCTCAAGCTCCTGCTTGGTGTACTGCTCTTCCGGCAGTATGATCTTAGGCCGTAAAAATCCACAGATAAACGGCACCGGCACCTGATAGCTCTGATAGACTTCAATGTTCCGCCTGACACCCAGCTTGTCCCTGCAGTTTCCAGCAATATGCTGGATCTTTTTGTCACAGATACAAGCATTATAAAGTGCCTTTTTCAGTTGTATGAACTTAAGGATATAAAAACAACACGTAACCACTGCCCCAGAAATCCATACGATCCCAATGACCTCCGTTATTCTCCTGATCACAGTCGTAGTTGAAAACAACAGAGTCTCGTGAGAGATTCTCTCAAATATGACTGAAAGGACTGGAACAAAAAATGAAACAATGATAATTTTTAAAATCGCATAATTCAGCCTTGCGTTTCCCTTTTTCTCCAGGCGTCCGCTGATCAGTTTCCAGTATAAGAATAAAACGCTGCCTGTGATCGAACAGAGAAATATCCCGGTGAAAACCCTGATCAGTATCTCAATCGTCTCCCAACTCATCTAAAATCCCCCTGAGATATTGCTGCTCATCCTCTGACACTTTTCCTGTCAGTGTTTTCACCAAATTCAGTTTTGAGCCGTCGAACCATAAATCAACCATCTTTTCCGCCTGTCTCTTTTTATAGCTCTCCTCTCCGGCCAATGCCTTCACGTAAGAATGTCTGCCCCTCCTTTCTACAGATATGTAACCATTTTGCTCCATGTCCCTCATAAAAGTCCTGACTGTGGATCTCTTTGCATCCCAGTCAAACCGCTCTCTGAGTTCTGCCTGGATCTCCTGGATTGATAATTCCCTTTCTGAACTCCAAACGCATTTCATGATCAAAACTTCTCTGCTTGTTAATTCTTTCTCTCCCATAATTTTATATCCCTTCTATTATTTAATTATCTTCCTAATTATCATAACACGGTTGAAACCATATTACAAGACGGTTAATGTAATAACTATAATGTATACAAAAAATCTCATTCTAAATGTAAGAATGAGATTTTTTCTGCTTATTACAGCCATTTCTTCAGTTGTCCTAAAATTTCTTCATAATCAATTTTACTATAGTCGGTCACATCCACCTGGATCAGTCTTCCCAGCTGGAAATCTCCGTATCCCCGTGTCCTGCACCGTTCCATAAAAATGTCATAGTCCACAAAACAGTCCCCTTTGGTCCTGTCTGACAAAACATCTCCCTTGTGATAACGGCTGACGACATGTCCCAGATGGCGGCTGGTGTCCAGGTCTCTTTGTTTGGATCTTTGAAACAACACCTCCAGATCCCCTACCAGGCGGATGGTAACTGCCTGATAGCCATACTTCTCACAGAGCTCCCGAAGCCTCGGTTTCTGCTTTTCGCTGAAAGGATAGTCGGAGATCAAACGGTTTCCCTGCAGCATGGCCTCCTCTATCCTCTGATAATAAAGCTCCCAGCTTTTGTTCTCCAGTGCAGTCTTTTCTTCCATGTTGTCAAAACCGTATTCATCCCAGAACTGCTCCTTCATATCATCCTGGGAGATGACTTGAAAATCCTTTTCCTGTTCCAGTATTTTGCTGCACATATAGGTCTTTCCGGTTCCCGGATATCCCGCCAGTAAAATCAATGTTTTTTTCATCGCTCCCGCTCCTTTAACTTGTCTTCCACCAGATCAAGAGCCGGAATGGACGTCTGCCCTCCTAGGCTTTCCACTGAGATAGAAGATGCCATGGAGCTTAGCTTTAAAATAGAAAGAAGCGGCAGATTCTTTGCCAGACCAAAGGCGAATGCCCCGTGGAAAATGTCTCCCGCTCCGCTGGTATCCACAGCTTTTGCAGGATAGGCCGGAAGATGTTTTAGTTCCCCGTCTGCCTCGTATAAAAGGCCCTTTTCTCCAAGGGTAATGACTGCGTGTCTCTTGTTGATCTCCTTGATCTGCCCAAAGATCTCACGGCAGAGCTCCGGTTTTTCCAGATCTACTGCTTTTCCCGTGTACTGTCTCGCAAAGTCTTCAGAGCAGACAATATAATCCACATGGGGAGCCACCTCCATCGTGCTCTCCCGGCAGGTTCCCGCGTCAAGCACCGATAAGGCAGCCGGATACCGGCGGATGGCCTGTATGCTGAGCTTCGGCAGATGCCCGTCACTTAAGATCACATCAACGTCCAGCGCCGGATACTCATAGTGCTTATCCTGGACTTCTCCGGGAAAGTTAAAAATAGTACGGGATCCGTTGTCGCTGTTGGAGAGGATGATACTGTAAGGTGTTTCTATGTTATCCCTCTCCACAAGATATTCCAGGTGGACTCCAGCTTCCAGAAGAATTCTTTTAATCTTTTTCCCGTAATCATCTTCCCCGATCCTGCTGACAAGATAGGTCTGCTCTCCCCAGACCGCACAGAGATAAGCCGCGTTTAACGCCGGCCCTCCTCCGCACTCTAAACGTCTGGTTACCCGGTATTTTTGGTTTTCAACAAGCGCTGTGTCATATGGTATGACAATATCATAGACAGACTGTCCTACACAGATGACTGCCATGGGCTATTCCTCCTTTACGATCTTTACAAGCCGGCTGGTTCCCAGACGGCCGGCACCCAGGCTTAAGAAACGTTTGGCATCGTCAAAAGAGGCGATCCCGCCTGCTGCTTTGATGCCAACGCCTTCTCCCACGTGCTTCTTAAACAGCTCCACATCTTCAAAAGTGGCACCGCCTGTGGAGAATCCCGTTGAAGTTTTAATGAAATCAGCTCCTGCTTCCGTGACAATCTGGCACATGCGGATTTTTTCATCATCAGTCAGCAGACAGGTTTCCACAATGACTTTCAGGATCTTATCCCCGCATGCCTTTTTTAAAAGACGGATTTCTTCTTTTACCTTGTCATAACTGCCATCCTTGATATCTCCCAGGTTTACTACCATGTCAATCTCATCTGCCCCGTTTGAGATAGCGTCCTTTGTCTCGAACTCTTTTACGGCGCTGGTGGAATAGCCATTGGGAAACCCGATGACCGTACAAAGCTTCATCTGATCACCTACATACTCTTTTGCCCTCTTGATAAAAGACGGAGGGATACAGACGGATGCTGTCTGATAGGTGATGGCATCATCACAGATAATCTTGATCTCATCCCAGACTGCAGTCTGTGCGAGCAGTGTGTGGTCAACCGTTTTTAAAATCTCATTTCTCTCCATAAATAACTCCTTCTCCCTAAAACTTCGGCGGCTCATTGACTGGTTCCTTATGTTCTATTGTAACAGATAAAACCGGAGAAGACACCATCCCTCGGAAGGTTTCCCCGGTCTCATCAAAGTGCCGCTAAATTCTGAATAAAGATGCTTTTTCTTTTACTACTTCAGCGATCTTATCGTTTGCAGGTCCAAGAAGGTTCCTGAGAGAGGTGAGCGGTGTCACATCGTCCGCAGTAAAGGTTTCTCTCACCACTTCAATATAGGATTTGTTAAGTTCTGTTCCCACGTTGATCTTTTTCATGCCTTCTCTGACACAGCGCCTCATATCCTCATCAGAAACCCCGGTTCCGCCGTGGAGGACCAGTCCGGTGCTTCCTAATTTTGCTTTCAGCTCAGTGAGCAGTTCATAATTGATCTTTGCTTTGGATTTATACTGGCCGTGGGTTGTACCGATAGAAACAGCCAATGCGTCCACCCCGGTACTCTGTGCAAAATACAGTGCATCTTCCGGTTTCGTATACATAGCGTCATCCTTAGCTACTACAACACCTTCCTCTGCGCCGCCGATGGAACCTACCTCTCCTTCCACAGATACGTTTCTTTCATGAGCATAGGCTACCACTTCCTTTGTATTCTTGATATTTTCCTCCAGAGAAAGGGATGAACCGTCGTACATGACAGAAGAATACCCGAGGTCAATGGCTTCTTTTAATGCTTCAATGTCTTTGCAGTGGTCCATATGTAAAGCAACGCTGATGGAGGATTTCTCCGCAATGGCTTTCACTGCAGCGATCAATGGCTCCAATCCGATGTATTTTGCAGTTCCCAGGGAGGTTTGTAAGATCCCCGGCACACCCAGCTCTCCTGCTGCCCCGATCATAGCCGGGAGCATTTCAAA
>OAWB01000355.1_pt1 | contig 33696 bp, 33 predicted proteins | sample 1550621 | NCBI WGS metagenome assembly OAWB01 (sample SAMEA2580107, study PRJEB22360) | human gut metagenome | biome: human gut; feature: human-associated habitat; material: faeces | place: Denmark | collected 2008/2010
CCTTCTGCTGCCAAAGACTTTTCAATGATTGAATAGCGGATATTTACAACAACCGCCAGAACAATTCCTAAAACAGTAAATCCTACAGCTACCAGAAGGGAATATTCCATACCAAACATTGCAGCTAGTTTACTTGCCATTACAGTTGCCGAAAACTGGGAAAGAGCCCCTGCAATCATAACTGCACTGACACATTTCGCCTTGGAAGCCGGAAATAAGTCTGTCATTGTAGCTGTCACCAGCTGAAGCACACCCCCTGCTGCCGTAGCGCCGACAATGAAACCGCCTGCCACTGCCAAAGTAGCGTTTCTGGAAATAAACATTAAAAATTCTGTCGCTCCTGCTATGATCGGACAGATCAAAATAAATTTGACGGGTTTGATCCATTTCAGCAGAAATGTTGTCGCTACGACCATAAGAATGGAACCTAAAGAATACATAGACTGGATCTGCCCGGCAGCCCCTTCTGTCATTCCAAGAACGTCCATCCCATAGCTTTTATTTACAGCCAAAAAGATCTGGAATGTGGCTGTACAGGTGTAACCGATAACGATCAGCGCAATTCCTTCCACTGCAAATTTAGAAGCCTTGGAAACTCCCACAAAACCTTTTATTTTCTCACCGTTTTCTGTCTCTACTTTCGGCTGCGGTGCAAACTTGGCTCTCGTCAGCAGCAGTGCATTTACGATCAAGATAATAATACAAAAGACAAATGTCCACCCATACCACATATCGTTTGCCAGCAGATAGGCAATCATCATCGGCAGAATATACTGGGCAATCGAGATGACCAGCTTTGTAAGGATACTTGCTAGTCCTGAATCCTCCAGAATTTCCATCGCCCCCGGAATAACACCGGAGTCCAAAAATCCATTGGCAACACCGCAGAGCATCGCGACAAAATAGCCGACCTGGGCATTTGGAGATACAAGGATTCCAGCAAAGAACAAGACGTAGACAAAACTTCCGATCAAAGTAATAGGTCTTCTTCCGAACCGGTCAGACAGTGCACCTGAAAACGGATATGTAATCAGACGTCCGATTCCAAGCGCTGATGTCACGGCAACAACTCCGGCCGCTGTGGTCCCCCACTGCTGCTGAAGGGAAGTTACATTCTGTCCTATGATTGCTGCTCCAAAACCATGGACAAAGAATGTAACGTACAGCATAAATGCTGTTGGATACAAATGCTTATAACGTTTTTCCTGTTTCATTTCTCTCCTCCTGAAAAGTGTTACATGTTATTTTTTCAATAAACGGTCAGTCATTGATCTGTGTAACTTACTACAAAAATTATACCAACTATCCTGTATTTTTCTACAATGTAAATTGTAGATCATTAAAATTATCTTGCTTTTCTATATAATATTTTGTATGATTATTTCAGATTTTCTTATTTTCTAGTCAACTATCTTGTATTATATAATAATTATCTTGTAGTGAAAGGAGTAGCATTATGTTCTTAGAGGAATATCGCGAGAAAGTAAGGACCCCAATATTTGAGCCGGCTCATTCTCCAAAAATCTGCCGCTTATCACACAGCTATAATAATCCAACTTGGAATTACCAGTACCATTTACATAAAAATGAGACCGAACTGGTCTATATTTCAAAAGGATGCGGGACTTATGTCATCAATACCAATTCCTATCAATTGAAAAAAGGAATGATTCTTATTGTAGAACAAGGTGCCATCCATTCCCTGTTTTCTGATGAACATGATCCTCTGAGCTGCTGGACCTGCGCCATTTCAGATTACAAATTATGCTGCCGGTCCGATCATGGATTTATGCTGCCAGCCAATGTTTGTCCTGCCATGGATTCCGGCATACATGAAAACTATATTCACCGTCTGTTTGAGGAGTTAGACTTACTGAGGAGGTTTTCTTCCGATACTCATCTGGCAGCCTGTGATGCTTTGGCTGTTTCACTGGCAAGCATTTATCTTGAACTTTTCCTTGCCGATCCAAAAACTGAGCGTCATAAAGATTCTTCTTTTGCCCGTGATATTTTAATTTATATTAATGAAAATTACGCCTCACAAATCACTTTAAAAAAACTAGCTGAACAATTTCACATAAGCACAGATCATATCAGCCATGAGTTTTCCAAGGTATATGGGATCTCACCAATCAATTATGTAATTGACCGCAGACTGAATGAGGCAAAATGGATGCTGATCAATACATCCGATTCACTGGTCTCCATTGCTAAAAAAATCGGATATGAGAACACCAATCATTTTTCAAAACTTTTTCAGAAGAGAATGCAGTATCCGCCACTCAAATTCCGAGAACTGTATCAGCACAAAGTTTCCAACATGAAGAAAAACCAATGAAACGGCGGCAAATCAGAATTTTTATGACACAAAAAGAGCACCTGGTCTCACAGATGCTCTTTCCTAAATTCCTGAAATTAATAACGGATATCCAAAACTTCTTTCATATGTTCTATCGGCATATGTTTTCCTGTCCATAAATGAAAAGCTGCATCCCCTTGAAACAGCATCATTCCCAATCCATTCATACATTTACATCCGGCTTCTTTTGCCTGCTCTAAGAGTTTTGTCTGCCTCGGTGCATATACAGTATCTGTCACAATCAGATCCGGTCTCAAAAATGAGGTGTCAGGTATGATCGACTGCCCTTCCAGAGGTTTCATTCCCACCCCTGTTGCCTGTGCAAAAAGATAGCTGTCAGCGATTTCTTCCTTCAACTTCTCTTTGTCATCCAAATCATAAAGATTTACTACACAGTCTGTATTTGATCTGATTTTTTCAATGGTCTTCTCAGCGTTTTCCCAAAACTTATCTTTGATATTAAAGATCGACATTTCCTTTACTCCGTCCAGCGCCGCCTGGATCTCAATAGCCGTGGCAGCACCGCCGGCTCCGGCAATGGTCATTTTCTTTCCGATGACATCAATTCCGTTGTCCTTTAATGATGCCATATAGCCAATTCCATCCGTAATATGTCCGATGAGCTTTCCGTTCTCATTCACAATGGTATTTACCGCACCGCAAAGTTTGGCCGCAGGTGAAAGTTCGTCCAAATATTGTCCTACTACCGTTTTATTCGGCATGGATACATTGGAGCCCTTCAGCTGCAGGGCACGAAGTCCTTTCACTGCATCTTCAAGGGTCTCATTGGTCACCTCAAATGCAAGATACGCATAATCGAGTCCCAGCTGTGCAAATGCCTCATTGTGCATTGCAGGTGAACTGGAGTGTCTGATCGGATATGCCATCAGCCCGATCAATTCTGTATGTCCTGTAATTCTTTCTGCCATAATATCCTCCTATTATTTCTGAATATGATATCATTATAGTCAAAATAAATTTATCCTAAAAGCAACGATATTTCACTTCTGCTAAATTATCTTGTCCATTTTTTTGTTCTTACAGCCGATGACAAGCAAGCTTTCGTGATTTTCAAGCAGGTATTTTGCTTTTTTCATAAATTATCCTGTGATTCGGATTTTCGCTTTCCCACTTCATCTCCCCAACCCCTCACACATTTGTGCGCATAGTGCCCGTAGGGCTTTTTATTCCATGGGGAAAACTTTTCTATGGAATAAAAACAAGCTCTTTTATTGTTTTTCAATAAAAGAGCCTGCTGATCTTAATTCTGATTCAAATATGCATTAAAAATATCTTTTGATACATTTTCCTTAATGCTTTTATATATGTCGGAAGCCGCTTTCCTTACGTCCTCCTGAGTTTTCTTATCCAGCGTCACAATCTTCGTACCACTGTCTTTTATGACCTTCATCCGGTCCTCAATCCGTTCATCCGAAGCTTTCCTTGCATATTCCTTTGCCGTCTCTGCCGCCTCCTCAATAATCTTCTGCTGATCCTTCGGAAGGTCTTTATAAAATTCATCACTTACAATCAGAGAAATATAATGGGGCAGATGATTTGTCTCCACCACATAGTCCTGCTGCTCATAAAGTTTACTGGACACGATAACTTCGTATGGATTTTCCTGTGCGTCAATAGTCTTCTGCTGAAGCCCAATATAAACTTCACTGAACGTCATTGGTGTCGGATTGGCTTTCAGTGCCTTCCAGAAATCCATATGGTAGCTGTTTTCCATGGTACGGATTTTCTGTCCTTTAAAGTCATCAATCGACTTCACCTCTTTGTTGGTAGACATGACACGAAATCCCTGATCCGCATAACCAAGCAGCTTAAATCCACCTTTTTCATAAACCTTTTCCATCTTCTTATAAAAAACAGGATTGTCTACGGCAGCTCTTGCCTCTTCAATCGTAGTAAAGGCACTTGGCAAATCAAAGACAGCGGTATCCGGCATAAAAGTAACCTGAGGTGCCGTATTTTGCACAACAAAAGGAATATCACCGTCAGAACAGCTCTCCAGCAGTTCCCTGTCTCCCCCCAGCGTACTGTTTGGATATACCTCAATCTTCATTTTCCCTTTGCTCAATCTGTTTACTTCATCTGCAAACTTCTGAGAATATAGCTGCGTCACGGTATCCTCCGGGCTGGAAGTTCCAAGAGGCCACGCATACCGCTGCACACCGTCATCACTTTTCTTCTTGCATCCGCTAAGAGCCAAGACAGAGACGACACATAAAGCCGCAATACCAAATCTTATTATTCTTTTCATCTGTATCCCCCTCCTATAACAGCGCCAGGCTGATCTGTGGTATAAATGTAATAAGTAACAAAGCCACAAGGAAACAAAGGATCAGTGGCATTGCCTTCTTTGCGATATCCACTACCGGGATCTGCGTCAGGGATGAAGCCACAAACAAATTGACTCCGATGGGCGGAGTTACAAAACCAATCGCCAGGTTGACTACCATCATCACGCCGAAATGGATTGGATTCATGCCCACGCCTACAGCAATCGGCATCAAAATAGGCGTTAGAATAAGGATCGCCGGTGTTGTATCCATCACCATTCCCACAAGCAGCAAAAAGACATTGATCACCAGCAGGACCACGACTCCATTGTGGAAGGTTCCGAGGATCCATTCACTGACCGTCTGAGGCACCTGCATCAGAGTCAGGACTCTTGAAAATGCTACGGATGCGGCCAATATAAATAAAATAGGTGCATAGGTATGAATTCCCTCGATCATAACTCCCCATAAATCTTTTACATGGATACTCTTGTAGACAAATAAACTTACGAATACAGAATAAAAAACAGAAATAACAGCTGCTTCTGTAGGGGATGCCACACCAGTATAAATACATCCAAGGATAATGACGGGACTTAACAGTGCAAAAAAACTGTCTTTCAGCACAGTAAGCAGCCCTTTGTCATGAAGCGCCTGTACTTCTTTCTGGATCTTTTCTTTATCTTCACCATGCTTCCTGCAATAAAAAACAGCATATACCATCAGAAGCAGTCCGATAAAAATCCCGGGAAGAATTCCGGCGATAAACAGATCGCTGACAGACTGTCCGGATGCCATACCATACATAATAAAAGGAATACTAGGAGGAATAATAACACCTAATCCTCCTGAAACCGCAACGATTGCTGTAGCAAATTTTTTATCATAACCAAGCTTAATTAAAATCGGAATGGTCATACTTCCCACCGCTGCCACTGTGGCCGGTGCAGAACCTGAGATTGCTCCATAAAACAAACAGGTAACGATGACAGCACAAGGCATACCTGCTGTAAATTTCCCAATAAAAAATACAAATACATCAAAAATCTTCTTAGAGATACCTCCCTTTGCCATGACCATGCCTGACAAGACAAACATTGGAACCGCCAACAGAGGAAAACTATCAATCCCTCCCAACATAGAACGGATAACAAACTGGCCGCTGGCCGTAAAAGAAGGGTCAAAAATTCCTGGCAGTACCGAAACAATACCCAGTCCAATAGAAATCGGTATCGCAATAATCAAACATAAAAAGAAAATAACAAATACTGACAACGCTGACATGTCTACACCTCCTGATCCTTTCCAACCGCCACTTTAAACTCAATGATCCATCTCTGCAAAATGCGGAAAGTCACCAGCAAGAAGCTGACCAGCGGTGCCGCCTGTATGTAATACATAGGAATGTGACAGGCCGGACTCACTTGTCCGCTTTCAAACGCACTTTTTAAATAGAGAACGGAGTACGGGATCAAATATAGGAACAATGCCAGCTCAATGGTGTGATTCACTACTTTAAAGACTGCTTTTCCTCTTCTCGGAAACATTGCGACAAACTGTTCAATTTTGATGGAGATGCACTTTTTTGTACAATAACTCACACTAATGAATCCGGACCATATAAACAGATATCTTGTGATCTCCTCCGACCAGGAAAGAGATGCCCCAAATACATAGCGTGCCAAAACCTGGACACCCATGATCAGTACCATACCGATCAAAAAGGCTCCCATTAAAAACTCTTCTAAATTCTCATCTAACCACTTAAGCATCATAATACCTCTCTTTTGTAAACGGAGTTCCTCCGTCCGCAGCATTGATTTTTCTATTTAAAGAACTCCCTTTTGTTGTCGTCATTACCTCACCCAAAAGTTAATTTTTTAACAACCAATCTCTTATATTATACAGGGAATTAATTGATTCTTCAAATAGATTTTTTATATGAGATTAATAATCTCAGTCTATCAATACTGCACTTACATCAGCGGCCGAAGACTCTGCGGTCACGGACCATGGCAATGAAACCGAGAACAGCTCCAACGGCACAGATTCCGCCGATCAGAATAATAATATCTTTGATATTGCGGTCGGCCATCATTCCAGTGATCGCAGGGATGGTCCAGATTGCAATAGAGTTCAATGAATTGACAGCGCCCGTACATTTTCCGCCGTTTCCAGGGAAGAACTCAGACAAAGCCGTGATCGCCATCTGAAGGATCCCTCCTGCGATGCTGTATCCCATGACAAAACCTGCAATGCTGCATACCATCGGTGTCGGAAACAGATACCAGACAGCTGCCATAACGATGGAGATCACCGGATATAAAAAGGTGACAGCCGCCGGACGCAGTTTCGATTTTACAAGGTAAGCTGTGACAAACACAGAGACCAGGGTTCCGATACTAAAATAGGAAAGGATCGCATTGGAAGATGTAACCGACATTCCTGCTACCTCTTCTCCGATCTTAGGCAGCCACATCTGGCTGATGGTCAGTCCGGCTGTGGAAGTAAAGCCGTAGAGGACTAAAGCCAGCCCCTCCAAATAAAGCTTCGGCTGTTCTTTCATCAACGGTCCCGCGGTTACTGCTTTTTCCCCTTCCCCCTTTTTCGTGAGCGGAGGGAACTTGCATTTCAGCATAAATAAAAGATTCAGTCCTAAAATCGCAACAAGCACATAAAATGAGATTCCAAAGTACAAATGGTTTGCGAGAATAAAACTCACAAAGACAGGCAAAACAAACTGGCCTGCTGCCACGAATACTTTTACGATCAGGTTTGCCGTACCCGGAGACTCAGGGTAAGCTTCCATCAATGCCGCATAGGAACCTGCGTCTACCATGGCATTTGCAACACCTGCCACAACGGCAAATACGATCGCCACAGACGTTGTAGGACTGAACATCACACCCAGGAAGAATACAATAAATCCAATCATTCCTCCTACAATAAACGGTTTTCTTCCAAAACGGTCAGACAGCATTCCAGAAATGAACAGCACAACAAATTTTCCGATTCCGATTCCGCTGGTCACCAGCCCAAACCCTGCTTTATTGGTTCCCCACTGCGCCATCAGGCTGTCCATATTCAGTGACAAAATGATCACGCTGACCCCTACAATGATATAGTTGATATAAATGGAAACCGCAGTTTTCACATATTTATTTTTCATGATCTCCCTCCGTCTTATGCCCTGCACTCATGAAGCAAGGTCAGAACGTTCTTTAATTTTTCTACAGAAACCTGTCCCGGAGCCGAAGCTTTCCCTGCCGCACCAAAGGTGAGAGCAGAACCAAACTCTTCTCCGCAAAGACGGCTGACAACACCCATGCCAGCCATAGACATGGTGATCAACGGTTTTTCAGCGTAGTTTTCATACATTTCTCTTGTGGCATCTAAAAGTGTAAGCACATCTTTTTTCTCATTTGGCATTACCGCAATTTTCGGGATATCCGCCCCTAATTCCTGCATTTTCTTAAGGCGGTTGATAATCTCTTCTTTTCCCGGTGTCTTGTCAAAATCATGGTTGGAGATGATAACTTTAACCCCATATTCATGAACAACCTGAATCGTATTTTTTACAATGACATCGCCGGTAAAAAGTTCAATATCTACCATATCCACAAAACCACTCTCGGAAACCTTTTGGATCAGCTCACTGTAAGCTTCCGGCCCGATTTCTTTTTCTCCGCCCTCTTTTTTTGTGCGGAATGTAAATAACAAAGGAATCTCTCCGAGTGCCTCACGAATCTCACGAGCTGCCTCAATAACTTTTTCAGTCTCAAATACATGTTCAAACCAGTCCACGCGCCACTCAACTACATCTACTGGAATATCCTTCATGGTCTTTGCTGCCGCAAGGATCTCTTCTTTTGTGACTCCCACTACTGGCACGCAAATCTTTGGAACCCCTTCCCCGATATTAATATTTCTTACCTTCACTGCTTCCATTTTATATAAAATCCTTTCTTAAAGCCAGATAGTCGATCTCTGGTTCTGTCAGTGTAAGATCCAGTCCGATCAGAGAGTTGTTAAATTCATGTACGTTTCTGCATCCTGTGATCCCAGCGATCTTCAGATCCTGATTAAATATGTAAGCATATGCGATGTTGGATGTGCTAACTCCGCGCTCTTCCGCCAGTTCTTTTGCTCTGCGGAATTTCTCAAAGTTCGCCGTTGTCCCGAATGCATCCACAAAATCCTGTGTCACACAGGTTCCTTTCGGGAACGGATAATTTCCAAAAAATCCATTTCCCTGTGATCCCCAGGAAAGGATCGTGATGTCCTGCTCGGTACACCATTTCGCATACTCATCCGTGGCGTATACAGTGCGTTCCCATCTTGGCTTTGTCACGGTTGCCAGACTGTAGGAACAGCTGTTAACTGCAATCCCCGCATATCCTTTTTCTTTGCAGTAAGCCTGTGCTTCTTCAATTCTTTCTTTGGTCCAGTTGCTGACCCCATAAACGGTAATCTTTCCTTCTCTGTGGTACTGTTCCAATTTATCAAATAACGGACCTACCGGTACTTCCGGATTATCTCTGTGAAGCATATAAATATCAAAATGATCAAGGCCCAGCTTCTTTAAACTGAAATGAAGATCTTCATCGATACACTCTGGATTCACCCTCTGCTGTTCCGGAAAATGAATGTTGTTTTCATCTACATAATGATGACATGCTTTGTTTGTGAACATCACTTTTTTCCTTAATTCAGGATTCTCCTGGATCCATACTTTCAGATAATCTTCGGCTTTTCCTCCAAAATAAAATCTTCCGGTGTCAATCACATTTCCACCGACCTCGATGTAACGTTTGAGCTGTTCGTCCGCATCCTCTTTCAGACCCGGATGAATCCATGCGGTTCCAAAAAATATTTTAGAGACCGGCGTATCCAAACCTTTAATTTCTACATAATCCATGGCAGTTTCTCCTTTTCCCTTGTTATTTTTTTGACATTATCAATTATATAAATTTGTCATTCTATTAACAATACAACTGGCAGCCCGAATTCATAACATTATTGTTATATATCTGTTTGAATCAACCCAACAGTATGTTATATTAAAAGAAAAAGGAGGGAGAAAGGACATGAACCTGACCCAGCTTCAGTATTTTGACGCCCTGGCCAAAAACCAGCACTATTCCCGGACTGCCGAGGAACTCTCCATCGCCCAGTCTTCCCTGAGCCGCTCTATCAGCCAATTAGAAGAGGAACTTGGCACCTGTTTGTTTGAAAAGAAAGGAAGAAATGTTGTCTTAACGAAATATGGTGAATTATTTTACCGCCATGTCCATGCCGGATTATCCGAGATCGGCACTGGAGTCCAGAGCGTAAAGGAACTCATGGACCCCAGGAAGGGAATGATCGACCTGGCCTTCATCTACGCCCTGTCATCCAGCTATGTCCCCCGGATCATCCAGGACTTTTCCTCACAGCCGGAAAACTGTGGATACCAGTTTCATTTTTATCAGGGAAACACTCCGTCTATCATTGATTTATTAAAAGAAGGGACCTGTGACCTTGGCATCTGTTCCTACTTTTGTGACGAGCCGCTGATCGAATTTACCCCGGTGACAGAATGTGAATTAAGGATCGCTGTGTCAAAAAATCATCCTCTTGCACGCAGATCAGCTGTCTCTCTAGAAGAAGCGGCTGAATATGACATGATCTTTTCACTGGATAAAACACAATTCTTAGAGCAACTGTTTCAAGATAAAGGGATTTCCCCAAAGGTGATCTCACGAATGCAGGAAGACCATGCCATCGCGAGCCTGGTCTCTATCAACTATGGGATCTCGGTACTTCCATATGATGAAACTCTGCTGAGCCATGATATCCGCCTGATCCCCGCAGCACCGGAACCTCTGTTTCGGAAATTTTATCTGGCAGTACAAAAAAATCACTATCTGTCGCCTGCGGCAAAGGCATTCTACCGGTTTGTCCGGGGAGGATTCTAAACCTTACGCATTTTGTGTGCATCCTTGCGGAGCGTTTTTATTTCATAGAACGCACTTTCCTATGGAACAAAAAAAGGGCTCTCCTGTGAAGGAAAACCCTTTTTTGTGATCTCTACAGTCCCTGGTTCTTATGAAGAAACTGGAGCATATCGTTTAATTCGTTGACTGCTGCCTGTCCCGGTGCAGATGCTTTTTTTGCCGCACCAAAGGTTAATGCAGATCCAAACACCTCACCGCAAAGACGGCTGATCAAACCCATTCCGGCCATAGACATGGTGATGATCGGACGGTCAGCATGTTCTGTATACATCTCCTCTGTGGCAGCGAGCAGTGTGAGAACGTCTTTTCTGCAGGTCGGCATCACTGCGATTTTTGGAATATCCGCTCCCAGCTCCTGCATTTTCACAAGTCTGCCTACGATATCTTCTTTTGCTGGGGTCTTGTCAAAATCATGGTTGGAAGCAACCACTTTGACACCACATTCATGGGCAGCAGAAACGATATCTTTTACAATATCATCTCCTGTGAACACTTCCACATCCACTAAATCCACATATCCGCTTTTTGCAGCATTTTTGTTAAGTTCTGCGTAGGGCTCGGCCTCGATTGCCTTTTCCCCGCCTTCTTTTGAAGTACGGAATGTAAACAGGATCGGCGTTTCGCCTAACGCCTCTCTTAAATCTTTTAATACATCTTCTACTTTGTCAAAGTCAAAGACTCCTTCGAACCAATCGACTCGCCATTCCACTACATCTACCGGAATGTCTTTAAAAGATTTTGCTTCTGTAATGATCTCGTCCTTTGTTACTCCGACGATTGGCACACAGATCTTAGGGACACCTGTGCCAATCTCAATATTTCTTACTTTTACTGGATTCATTCTTTACTCCTTTGCCGCTCTTTCTTCCATTGCCTTATATCTGACATTGACAAACAGTGCCAGCAGCACACCTACAACCGTGATTCCGATATTCATCAGTAAAATATCAGCTTTGTCCATTGTACCAGCCAGAGAAAGGATTGTATAGTTTGAAAGGCTGGATGCAATCATAACAATACTTGTGATGGTTCCCTTGATTTTCGGGAATAAGTCGTTTGCAGTTGCGGTAACAAGCTGAAGTACAACTGCTCCTGCGGAATATCCAACCACTGCAGAACCGATATAGCAGATAGATGGAGTCTTTAATAAGTAAACTAAGGCGATCATGATGGTTGCAATCAATGGGTAGACAAATAAGAATCTGACGCCTTTGATTTTATTAACTAATAAAGTTGTAACAATGATCGCTACCAGAGAACCTGTGCTATAGTATGTCTGCATAACAGAAGGATCTCCGATTTTTGCATATTCTTTCGCAAAATCCTGAGCACAGTTTAACCATAACTGGAATGTTGCAGTTCCTGTAAATCCGATGATGATCAATGCAATGCTCTCTAAAGAGAAGTTTGCATTTTTGATATCCTGGATCAGAGATGTTTTTTGTGCGCCTGCAGCTTCCATCTTTGGAAGTGGTGCAAATAATACGAGCACACCGATGATGATAATGGCAACACCGCAAACATATAATAATACATTTAAAGAAAGGTTCGCACCAACGATGGCTCCGATCATAAACGGCATTAATAACTGAGAACATGAAATTGAAAACTTGGTCAGCATGGTTGCCATACTGGATCTTGGAGCCAGGATTTCAACACAAGCTGGTATCACACCGGTATCCAGGAATGAGTTTGCGATTCCTCCTAATACAGCTGCTATGTATGCAACCGTCATATTTGGTGACATAGCAAGGCCTAAGAAAAAGATTGCGTAAGAACCTGCACCGATAATGGAGGCCACTTTTCTTCCCATTTTATCAGAAAGAGGTCCTGCAAATGGAAGGGCGATCAATCGTCCAAGCCCCAGCGCTGCCGCTACCATTGTTACCAGCCCGATGTCAGAAGCTCCCCACTGCTTTACCAAAGTTTCTTTTACTGCTACCTGGCCTAATACAGAACATCCGATACCATGGATAAAATAATTTAAGTATAAAATAAAGGCACTTGGGTAATATTTTTTGTTCATAATAGATTCCTCTCTTGAATTTCCTCTTATTTAATCGTATTTAATATCCAGCACTTCTTTCATGTGGTCAATCGGCATATGTTTTCCGGTCCACAGATAGAAAGCGGCGTCTCCCTGGAACAGCATCATTCCAAGTCCATTCATTGTCTTGCAGCCGACTTCTTTTGCCATCTTTAACAGTGCTGTCTCTCTCGGCGCATACACAGTATCTGTGACGATTAGGTCTGGACGTAGGAAGGATGCATCAGGAATCACTGACTGGCCTTCTAACGGCTTCATTCCAACGCCTGTAGCCTGAGCGAACAGATAGCTGTCTGCAATCTCTTCCTTTAATTTATCTTTGTCTTCTAAATCGTAAAGGTTTACGATACAATCTGTGTTGGCACGGATCTTTTCAACTGTTTTCTCCGCGTTCTCCCAGAACTTATCTTTCACATTAAAGATTGACATCTCTTTCACACCATCAAGCGCCGCCTGAATCTCGATCGCTGTGGCTGCACCGCCTGCTCCTGTGATTGTCATTTTTTTGCCGATCACGTCAATATCATTATCCTTCAGTGACTGCATGTAGCCGATGCCGTCTGTGATATGTCCTGTCAAAACTCCGTCTTCGTTGACGATCGTGTTGACTGCTCCTGCCATTTCAGCAGCTGGTGACAGCTTATCCAAGTACTGTCCTACGACTGTCTTATTTGGCATGGATACGTTAGATCCTTTCAGCTTTAAGGCGCGTAAGCCTTTTACTGCATCTTCCAGTGTATCATTATCAACCTCAAACGCTAAGTATGCATAGTCAAGTCCTAATGTGGCAAATGCTTCGTTGTGCATCGCCGGTGAACTGGAATGTCTGATCGGATATGCCATCAGCCCGATTAATTCTGTATGTCCTGTGATTCTCTCTGCCATGTGTCATTCTCCTTTTTACTTACCCTTTTTTATTTACCCTGTTACTGCTTCACCCAAAAGTTAATTTTTTAACAACCTTACAAAAACCATTATACACGCATCCCATTGATACTTCTAATACATCTTTCATCATTTTTTAATAGCTTTTTGCTATCATTTATGTTATCCTTCCATATATAAATAGCCATTGAATATTTCCAATGAAATGAGGCCTGCCCTATGAATTTAAACCAACTAATATACTTTCAAAAAATCGCCACACTACAACATTATCACCAGGCGGCAAAGGAATTGAACGTTTCCCAGCCCAGCTTAAGCCGTTCCATCGCTAACCTGGAAGAGGAACTTGGACTTCCCCTTTTTAGGAAAAACGGAAGGAATATTGAGTTGACAAAGTACGGAAAGATCTTTTTAGAGCATGTCAATAAAATCCTAGATGAGGTAAAGATCGCAGAAGACAAAATGAAGGCGCTCTCCAATACCAAAGGCGGCCACATCGACCTGGCCTATGTATTTCCTCTGGCAAAGTCCTATATTCCCCATCTTGTGAGGAGCTTCCTGGATTCAGAGGGGAACCATAATATCACGTTCTCCATGACACAGGAGATCACCAATAAAATGATCCGTGACCTCAAGTCCGAGAGATACGATGTGATTTTTGGATCTTATGTTTCCAACGAACCTGATATTGAGTTTGTTCCGGTCATCAACCAGGAAATGGTCATCATCACACCTCCCGAACACCCATTAAAATATAAGAAAGAAATCTTTCTGGAAGATTTGCTGGACTACCCTGTAATCGGCTACGACCGGACCTCCGGCCTCGGACAGTTTACAACCTCCATTTATCGACAAAACCAGATGGAACCTCAGATTGCCTTTGAGACTTCCGACGAGAATGCGATCGCCGCCCTCGTGTCTGAAAACTTTGGTATCGGATTTGTGGCCCATGTGGAATCATTGAGAGAATATGATGTTGACATCCTTCACTTAAGCAATCTAAAACCGTATCATACGGTTTATATGGCCTACATGAAAAATAACATCATGATTCCGGCTGTAGAAAAATTCATTGGCTTTGTCAAAAGAACAATAGATACAGTCTATTGATTTCTTAAAAAATATCAATTTTTTAAATATTTATCCTTGCCTTATAATAGACTTATCATTACAGATCACCCAAATGCAATGATAACAACCCCATTTAGAAATCGTTGATCTTTTTTGGAGGTTATAAAATGAAGTGCAATTATAAAAATATTTTCAGTCCGCTGACAATCAAAAACATGACAATGAAGAACCGTATCATGATGACACCTATGGGAACCAACTACGGAGAACAGACCGGAGAGATGAGCTTTCTTCATATCAATTACTATGAGCAGAGAGCAAAAGGCGGCGTAGGGCTGATCATGGTGGAAAATGCCAGTGTGGATTCCCCGCTTGGCTCCAACGGTACCACTCAGATCAGAATTGACCATGACAATTACATGCCGCGTTTCTTTAAACTCTGTGAGACCATCCATTCTCACGGTGCATGTATCGGATTACAGTTAAACCACGCAGGTGCTTCTGCACAGTCTAAGCGTACAAACATGCAGCCAGTATCTGCATCAAATATTCCATCCAAGGCAGGCGGAGAAATCCCACGTCCTCTTACAAAAGATGAAATCTATGCCATTGTTAAGAAATACGGCGAAGCTGCTGCCCGCGCACAGGCTTCAGGTTTTGACTGTGTTGAAATCCACGCAGGACATTCCTACCTGATCAACCAGTTCCTATCCCCTACCACCAATGTAAGAACCGATGAGTTCGGGGGATCTGCTGAGAACAGGGCAAGATTTGCAAAACTGGTATTAGAGGAAGTCAGAAAACAGGTGGGACCGATGTTCCCTATTTTTGTCCGTATCAGTGCCGATGAATTTATGGAACACGGCAATACTCTGGAAGACACTTTGGATTATCTCCAATACTTCCAGGAAGAAGTCGATGCGTTTGACGTATCCGCGGGATTAAACGGATCCATCCAGTATCAGATCGATGCCAACTACCTAGAAGACGGATGGAGATCCTACATGGCCAAAGCGGTCAAAGAAAAATACGGCAAACCTTGTGTGACTATGGGAAATATCCGTGACCCTCGTGTGGCTGACGATATCCTTGCACGTGGTGACGCTGACATCATCGGTATGGGCCGCGGTCTTATCGCAGATCCTTGCTGGGTAAAAAAGGTTGCTACAGGACATGAAGACGAACTTAGAAAATGTATTTCCTGTAACATCGGATGCGCAGGCAACCGTATCGGAGTCAATCGTCCGATCCGCTGTACGATTAATCCTACGGTCAATGACGGAGCTGATTACAAAAAGCATAAGATCACAAAACCGTGCAACGTAGTCGTCATAGGTGGAGGTACCGCCGGACTGGAAGCGGCATGCACGGCTGCTGAAGTAGGCTGTACGACGTTCTTATTGGAAAAAGAAGACCACTTGGGCGGACTTTCCGTAGAGATCTCCAAGATTCCTGACAAGAAACGTCTGGGTGACTTTCCTCACTACTTACAGGTGAGAGCATCCAAGTTAAACAACCTGTTTATCTTCAAAGGACAGGAGGCTACACTTTCAGTGATCGAAGCTCTTCATCCGAACATCATTGTCAATGCCACAGGATCCAATCCTCTTCTTCCACCGATTAAAGGTCTTCATGACCATATCGACAAAGAGGGATCCAAGGTTGCTTCTATCTCAGGAATGATCAACCACTTAGCAGATTATCCAGAAGACTGCACAGGCAAAAAAGTCGTTGTGATCGGCGGCGGTGCTGTAGGACTTGACGTTGTAGAATACTTCGCACCAAAAGGCGCCGAAGTCAGCATTGTGGAAATGATGCCTGCCATTGGAAAAGATTTAGATCCTGTTTCCAAATCCGGTGTCACGGCTCTTATGAAAAAGCATGATGTAAACCAGATGCCAAATACGGCTCTCTGTGAAGTCAAGGCTGATTCCTTCCTTGTAAAAGCAGACGGAGAAGAAAAAGATCTTCCGTTTGACTATGGATTTGTCTGTCTGGGTATGCGTGCCAATGCGCCGATTCTTGATGAAGTCCGTGAGGCATATGCAGATACCAACGTAGAAATCGTCAATATCGGTGACAGCGTACGCGCAAGACGTATCATCGACGGCGTACAGGAAGGACACAATATCTTAAGAGTTCTTTCTGACATGGAATACTTATAGACAACACTTGCCAAACTCTTTTCATAACAATTTTTCATAACAGAGAGAAAGGGAACCATGCTGGTCATGGTTCCCTTTCTCTCATTTGTTCTCTTCTACTCATGAAATTTCAACGGAAGTCGGTTCTTTCCTTACTCACCTTTTTGTCTATTGATTAAATTGCTTATACTCATAACTGCCGGAAATGCTACTCCTGCAACCACCCAAACGATCCAACTGATTTCCCAGTTATTTGTAAGAAAACTATATCCCAGATATATTGCCGTGGCAATGAGCCAATAGGTAACTGAAATCGCTTCTATTACAGTGCTGTTCTTTTTCTTTTCCTTTGTATAATCACCTTCTTGTAAAAGTTTTTCATAGCTTGCCCATACAATGCCGCTGCGAACAAAGAAAACTACGCCAATTCCTATAAATACAAAAGAAACAGAAAGCATCTTCATAAACAGCAAATCATTATTTTCATCCATCATTACTCCTACAAACAAAGGAATTATCGCCATAATACAAAGAGTGGTTCCAATGATATTATTTCCTGTGTGGGTTTTATTATATTGTACTTTTCGCTCTGTAACCATTCCACTCACACCGTACTCTGTTTCAAAGACTTCTTTCTCTAAATAGCCATATGCAGCTGTTTTTCTTCCACTTGAAATGAATATCGCAGCCGCAATTGTGATAAGAATAATCAAAATAATCATTCCAATTCCTCCGGCCACATTCTCTTTTAAGCCATATTCCGGGACTTCACTCATTGCTCCCAGTAAAAACAGACAAACAGGCGATACGATACATAAAAAAGTTGCGATTGCGATTGACTTTGATGTCTTAGCCTTTACAGAAAGAAAAGCATTTGCTTCTTCTATTGATACCCGCCTTAATGCAGATGCTTCATTTGAAGATGTATAACATTCTACATCTTCGATTTCATCTTTCAGCAGATAATCTGTCGAGACGCCAAACAACTCTGAAAGACGTAATATTTTCTCAAGGTCAGGAACCGATTGTGCACCCTCCCATTTTGAAACAGACTGCCTCGTAACATTCATTTGTTCCGCTAATTCTTCTTGTGACCAGCCTGCTTTTTTGCGAAGTTGTGTCAGTTTGTCTGCAAAAATCATTTTTATCCTCCTCTGTATAATTAATATACATGTATTTTATTATTTTTCCCGGTTGCATACCACCAATCAGCACCATTCAACGTGTCAACTGTAGGTTGCACTTCTGGATAGGCTTAGGATATACCGGGTACGGCACATACCTGTAAAATCCGGATTATTTGCTCTCTTCTATTCATGAAGCTCCAACGGCAGTCCGTCAGGATCATGGAAAAATGTCATTTTTTTGCCAGTATAGGTATCCCGTCTAATTTCTTCTGTTTTGATTCCTGCCGCATTCAATTCCTTTACAGCCTGCTCTATATCTTCTACATAAAACGCCAAATGCCTGAGACCGCAGGCCTCTGGATAAGACAGTCTTTGGGGATGGCCTTTTCCTGAAAATATCTCCAGCTCACAGTCATGAAGCTTCAGGTCCAGCTTATAGTCCCTTCTGCTCTCTCTGTAGTTTTCCCTTATGATCTGAAACCCCAGCTTATTTACGTAAAAGTCTTTAGACCGCTCGTAATCGCTGACAATGATGGCGACATGGTGTATCCTGCCCAGTTTCATTTCTGATTATCTCCTTCTCTTAGTGTCACAATTCTGTACTTATTATATATTATAAAGTAAAAGAAAGAAAAGGATTGTTTTATGGACAAATGCTGCTGTCACAATCCATGCCCTCCGGCTCCTGTTCCGCCGGAATCCCTTAATTTTTATGCACAATTCGGTGCTTCTAATAACAGCGCCTCCGGCACATATTTAGATTTTTTCCCTGTTTTCCAGGAAGGGGACGGAATACAGCTGGAGAATGATACAACGATCTTACTGGCTCCGGGATATCTATATCTCATAAATTATCTTTTCCTTGCGACTCCTGAAGCAAATAATTATATGCAGATCCTGCCCTATATCAACGGCTCACCCCGTCTGTTATATTCATTTTTTGCCCCTGCCGGAGCAGAGCGGAATGCTTCTGCATCGGGAAGCTTTACTACAAACGAGGCAATTTCTGCTGAGGGGCGGCTGTCATTTCGCCTGACCTATTCTCCCGGCACACGAAATATTGATTTGACCGGTGCTGTATCTGTTACGCCGCTTCAGAATTATTCATAACATTTTGTATAAAAAATACCAGACAATTAAGTTTTGTCTGGTATTTTTATTAATTGTATTAGGTTTTTCTATCTGCTGATATATTTTGCTTCTACCGATGGAAGAGTTATACTAGCCCCCATAACTGACTCATACGTTGTTTCACCGGAACATTTTCCATATACAGTGACCATATCATCCTCTAATATCTTACCAGCAGTTTTTACCCCACTCGCTGTCACATATACTATATGATCATAATTTCCATCCATCGCAATTCTATATGTATCATTTAATGATTGGATAACCTTACCATACACCTTGATATATTTACCTTCATATTTTTCGGGATATCGTGCAATGCTTGTATACCCATAACTTTTGCATTTTGATTTATATTTTGCTTTAGATATGGTAGTACAACGTATTTTTAAGTTACAGCTTTTATCTAGATACGTTATTTTATATGATGTAGTTTTATCTGCTTTCAAAACTGAAGGATTGCTTACGCCCCAATCTGTTACATACTCTGTGGTTCCATCATCAAAATGCGCCGTAACAGAAATACTTGTATTATCTTCGCTTATTTCCGTTCCCGCTATGGTGCTTCCATCATAAGCAGCCGATATCTTTATTAACTTCCTCGGTGATACATAATCACTCAAGTTAATGGTATCAAAAAATTTCTTAGCCGCGTCTTCAGAGTCCAAATCCTTCTTAGCATAAAACCATACATGGAATGCTACACCATCACATGTAACAATTGCTGAATAGTTATTCCATTCCTGCTTCTCTTCCTTGTCCTCATAAGAAATAGCTTTTTGTTTATTTGCGCCATCAAAATTATATTTAATTGTCTTAACATGTTTAACGTTCGTAGAATCGGATCCAATATACTCTTTTAAAACGTCTTTCGTAATTTCATCATTGTCATCCGTTACGCTGGATTCAGTTCCTAAGTATTTGACATAACAACCTGCTACAATTTTACTGTCATCTTCTTTGTCCATTTTGAGATATTTAATCTCATCTTCTTCAGATGCATCATCCCATGCCTTGGGTACCTTAAAGTCTAAAGCATGCGTGGTTATCTTTTTTAGTTGATCTTTTTCAAAATCATCCGCAAGAGTAGCTTTTTTCTTGCATCCACTCAAACAGCAAATTGCAAAAAAGATTAATATTAAACCTACTGAAATTCTTTTCTCTCTCTTCATAAATCATACCCCTTTTCTATATAATATGTTATATTGTAACATATTTACACAAAAAATTCACCAATTGTTCACATTTAGATTATGATTAACGGTCCAATTGATAAAATATCCCCACAAGGCCAGTCCAATGCCCTGGTTCTGCTTCTTCTGAGTGTTCAGGGGGTTCAACCTTCAGAAAGGTCTGCCAAACCAATTTCATTGCTTTCGGAAGTTTAGAATGAAGTAATCTTTTGATGTCTATGCTCATAAATTGCGGCTTACATGTCTTTTCTCTCATTTGCTCGTTGGGAAATCCAAATCTCTCTTTCATAAAAATAGAAACTGCCAGAATCCTGTTTACAATTCCGGCAGATATCTTAACTTACATTTTTAATCTTCTCTTTAATTTCTCTACAGCTTTTTTCTCAATACGGCTCACATAAGAACGCGAAATATCCAGTTCTTTTGCCACTTCCTTTTGGGTCATCGGCTTTTTTCCATACAGTCCATATCTCATGATCAGTGTACTTTTTTCTCTGGACGGCTCCATTTCGTCTACCATCTTATAAAGATCCCTAATTTTTTCCTTGAGATCCAGTTCGTCTACTATGTCGTTCTCATCCGCCCCCAGTACATCCAAAAGATTTATTTCATTCCCCTCTTTGTCAATTCCGATCGGCTCATACAACGATGTATCTTTTGCACTTTTCCTCTCCTGTCTCAGCATCATGAGAAGCTCGTTTTCAATACACCGGGAAGCGTAGGTCACCAGCCGGTGCCCCTTTTCCACATTATAGGTATTGATTGCTTTAATCAGCCCAATGGTTCCGACAGATATCAGATCATCCTTATCCCTGTCGAAATTATTGTATTTCTTTACAATATGGGCAACCAGACGAAGATTGTGTTCCACTAATATATTTCTAGCCTCCATATCCCCCAGGTGGCTTTTCTTTAAATAATATTGTTCCTCTTCTTGTGACAGCGGTTCTAAAAATGCCTGCAAGTAAAGCAACCTCCAAGCCTTTTTAACATTGTATGCCCGCCTGCGTCCAATAGTGCTTTTCCTTCTGAAACTTATTTTTCCTTCTGTAATGGTTCTGTCATATATGTTAAAATCATAATATATTTTATTCAGGAGGTGCTAAGAATGAACGTTTTATTTCATATTGATGAAAGTTCAAGATGGAACATGGCTCTGGGAAACATCCAGAATATGATCCGGTATATGGAAGATCAGGCCATTCCTTATCAGATCGAATTAGTGGCAAACGGCCCTGCAGTCTGTGAACTTCAAGACTCTGTCTCAGAAAAGCTCGGCCTGAAGGAACCCCTGTGCTCTCTATCGCCAAAGATCCGGATCTGCGCCTGCCGCAATGCTCTTATGGGAAATCATATCACGCCCGGACGCCTGCTGCCTTTTGTTGATATTGTGCCTGCCGGCGTAGTGGAGATCGCCCAGCGTCAGGACGACGGCTTTTCGTATATCAAACCATAAAATATCCCACAGTACAATAAAGTTTGACACAAGGTTTTCCCAAATTCTCTCTGCTTTATGATATAATTATGTAAAAACAATACAGGAGATGAGAGAGTATGAGAAAATTAAGAATTGCGGCATTATTATGTCTTTTGTGCCTGCTGACCGCTGGGTGCTCAAAAGAAGAAAATGTCAAAAACAAGACGGTCACTTTAACGTATCAAGAAAAGAAATATGAGGGCAGGTATACCGGCCTCATGACAGACGGCAAGCCAACCGAAGGGACCTTTTCCTATAAGAATGGAGAGGACTATCTCACATACAAAGGCAAAATTTCATCAGGTAAAATGACCGGAAAGGGTACTCTTAGTACCAACCTTATGAAAACTTATTTTACAGGAATGGCCTACACAGGGATCTATAAAGGTCATGTTTCCAATGGCAAGGCCAATGGGGATGGAAGTTTTGAATTTTTGTCTCCTAAGGACTTTAAAGGCTGTATTTATAAGGGCAGCTGGCTTGCAAATATGATGAATGGAACGGGACGTATCGACTCCCCCATTGAGGGGGACGGAGCCTTTATAGGCCACTTTGACAACGGCTATTATGAACCTTCCACATTGGATTCCTATCAGACAATCGGGACCTTTGTGGGACCAAAATATAAAGTTTCTTCAAGGGCTGGGTCATACATAGAAAATAACAGTGAATTCTTTATGACAAAAGATGAAAATGATCTTGCCGCATCTGTTGATACCTCCCTCAATTTTTATGATGTATTAAAAAATCCAGATAAGTATGGAGATAAGATCATGAAATTTTCCAACTATCCGGTTCTAAATTCTACATTGGAAAAGGACCTATTTATCAAAGATCTTTCCTTGATTCTTATCGGTAAACCCTCTGAAAATATCTATGTCTATGTGATATGTCTGGATCCGGTAAAAAATGCTGTCACCAACAGTAATCAGACTGTATATGGACTTCCTCTTGCTTCTTCTGTCTATAAGACCAATTCAGGCGAAAAATTAAAAGTACTGATATTGGCGGGCAGTTTCTTAAAACACGAGTAGCAAAAGGAGGGTAGGATATGAAGAATTTAAAGTTTATCGCAGTCTTTTGTCTGGTCATCTTGTGTCTCACCGGTTGCACCAAAAATGTAAAAAATAAAGAACTGACGGTTTCTTTTCTCGACAGGGATTTAAAGGGCAAGTTTACCGGGACACTGAAAGACAAGAAACCGGAAGGAGAAGGTTCATTTCAGTATAAGAATGGCGAACAGTATTTATACTACAAGGGTGATTTTACCAAGGGGCATCCCTCCGGCAAAGGACACCTAAAGACCAACCTCTGCAAAGTCAAATTTGGCGTCACAGATACCACTGGTATCTATGAAGGTGAATCAATGGATGGAAAACTGAACGGCAAAGGGAAATACAGGGCCCTGACTCCCTCTGATTTAAAATCCACCTATACAGGGTACTGGAAGGACAACCTGGCGCAGGGACAGGGAGAATTGGTCTTTGATGATAAAAGCTATCTTACACAGTCCGGGACTTTTACGGAAGGTTCCTTTACACCAAATCTTCTGGAACTCTTCAACAATTTAGGTTCTAATAAAGATCTGCCTTTTTCGGTCTGCTATAAAGCCCAGAACTTTTTGTCGTACAATGAGGAATTATTCCCAGCCAAAAGTCTGAAAAAGATAAAAAATAAAATGGATCCTTCCATAAAGCTTGAACAGATCCTAAAAAATCCAGACCAATACGGAGATAAGCTTGTAAAGTTATCTAATTATTATGTGGTCGAGTTTGATACATATTCATGTTATGGATACGATATCAGTGAGCTGCTTCTCGTTAATTATTCCAAGAGACAGGTTTGTATTGTATATTATCCAGGAAAGCTTAAACAGATTCATGAATCAGATTTTATAGACGCCTACTGCATACCGATGGGAAATTCCTCCTATAAAAATCGAAATGGAGGTACGGTCAAAACGTATGTTTTTGCGGGAAGTTATATAAAAAAAGTAAAATGAGCAGAAGCCATTGCCGGGTTTGACCAGCCCGGGCAATGGCTTCCTTTAATTAAGCTTGTCTATATACTCTTCCAGGCAGAGATTCTTTTTTTTCATCTCCCTGGCTGCTTTCCTCCCCACATATCGGTAATGCCAAGGTTCGTATCCGATTTTTGTGATGCTGGTCTTGTCTTTTGGATATCTGAGGATAAAACCGTATTTCCAGCTGTTTTTCATCAGCCACTGCTGTTCTTTCCTTCGTTCCTGAGTCACGTCCAGCACAGGGTAGTCCACGGCCACGATGTCTAATGACAGTCCGGTCTGGTGCTCGCTGCGTCCCGGAAGTGCCACCCACATCATTGCTTTTCTCTTGGCTTCGTTTTCTGAATATCCCTGATTGATATACTTATTGATATCCTGTTCCAGAAGATAAGACTGGCGCTCGGATGTACGATATGCAGAACAAACAGAAGGATAAAGTCCCCTGCTCCTGGCCGCATTCATCATCCGCTGCAGATCCGGCAGTATTCTGCGGTCAACCTGGCATCCGTTTTTTAGGGTAGTCAGATCAGGCTCATAGTAATTCGGCACAGCATTTTCATGGTTGACTAACATCAGATTCCAAGGAGTATTCACCCTATGTTTTACTTCCTTGGGTCTCACAAAACTGCTGACAGGGATTGGTTTTTTCACGGTCTGCTGGGTAGAAGTACAATACTGGATGATCAGGATCGATAAAATCCATGTTCCCAGGACCTCCAATAACAGCAGGATAAAATATTTATGTTTTCTTCGTACCGCTTGATTCTTTCTCATTGGTCCGTCACCTACTTTCCAGAGAATCTACTCTCTGGTATTATCATAACCGAACCTTGTATCACAATTCATTCATACTTCCATCAAAGTTGTATCATTTCTCTTCACTGACCTGCTGTCCATAATCCTTTTCCGGAAAAATAGACAGTTCTCCTTCTTCCGCATTCTCTTTGCTATAAAATACAAACATATAGCAGACATTTTCTTTCCCTGCTTTATATTTAACAAAACGATATCCTTTCTTTGCCTTCATGATACTTTCTTCTGTTAACTCAAGATATTCTCCCCATGTCTTCACAATGCGGTCGGCATCGGAAGCCCTGATTCCGAATCCTTCCACGTTGTCTATTGCCAGGATCTTATGCGACGAATCGTCTATGATTATCCTCAGGCTCTTGTCCGCTGACTGTACAGTGATACTGTGGACTCTCAGCCGTCTGGAATAATTTTTTGTATCCAGATAAGTGGTAGTAGTATCATAAAATACCATCGTATTTTTATCTAATGTAACCTTGGGAAACATACCCTTTTGCTTTAATTTTTTTAACTCATTTAAGCAGATTTTTTTCAATGAATCCAGCTCTGCAGAGCCCCAATCATACGATTGATTGGTCACAGCAATTTCTCCATCTGAATCGTTTGTCTGGATGATAAGGGACAATTTTTCCTTTATGGACAACGTATCTGTCTGTATATCGGAGGTATCCTCTACCTTGTCAAGTTCTACTCTATCCCTCATCTTCTGGTCTTGATAGCTTGAAACCAGTGACGGCCAGAAAATACAAGAGACCGCCAACGCGATGGCCGTAATACAGATCAACAGATTTTTATGCCTCATCAGACCGCTCCTTCCTGAACCGGATCGTGACCGCCGTCCCCTCGGATACTTTGCTTACAAATTCCATCTTTGCTCCGTGCAGTTCCACTATGCGGCGGCACAGGGACAGCCCCAGTCCGGCGCCGCCTTCTTTTCTGGCTCTGGATTTGTCCGCCATATAAAAGGCTTCTGTGACTCTGCTCATGTCTTCCTCTGTCATACCCCTGCCATTGTCCTGTATGCACAGGGTATAACCATTCTCATCCGCTCTTCCTTCAAAGCAGATCATACCGTCCTCACCAACTGCCTTTCTTGCATTGTCGATGAGATTCAGGCACAGGCTCTGAAGCAGATCCGGTTCTCCCCAGAATGTCCCTTCCTCAAAAGAGCAATCGAATATTATGCCAGAGGTATTTAACAGCGGTTCCACAAGCCTCTGCACTCTCTCAAACAGGTCAGAAGCAAAAACCGTCCTCATGGAAATCTCCTGTTTGTCCAGTACGATCAGATCCATAAGCTTTAGGGACAGGGATTCCAGGCGTCTGCCCTCCTCAAAAATATAGTTTGCCGCCTGGAACCTCTGCTGCTCACTGAGCCCCCTGGATCTCAGCGTATCTGCGTAACCTATGATGGAGGTCATCGGCGTCTTCAACTCATGGGCAAAACTCCCCATAAACATTTCCTGTCTCAGCGCCGCATCTTTCAACTCACAGATCTTCTGCTCCAGCTGCCCAGCCATGGAATTAAAATCTTCTGCAAGAGAACCGATCTCATCTTCTGAGGTAATCTCTGAGCGTATCTTTAAATCACCTGCCGCAAATGCCCTGACTGCTTTGGAAAGAATTCTAAGCGGGCGGGTCAGCCAGTTCGTGAGACAAAAAACGGCGATTCCCAAGGTGATGATCAAGATCAGAGAAATCTTCTGATAAAGCGCAAGCTGGTTTTCTTTCATCTCGTACAGCGTAGAAATATCCCTGACATTTTCCAGATAAAAAACCTTATCATCTACTGTAAACCGGCAGGCAGACTGCAGATAATATCTGCCCTCCTGCTTAAGGATGGAATATCCCGCATGCCTGGCATCCAGTGTTTTTATAACCGTATCCGGCACCTGGAAACTCAGGTCGGAAAACAGCTGCTGATATCGGCTGTCACAGATACGGAACTTCCGTTCTTTTCCCGGCGAGGAAAGACTGATGGAACCGGCCAGTTTTTTTACTGTGTTCTCCGGAGAGCTGCTCTCCGGCGGAGAAACGGCGATGGATGCTCCTAAGGTAGCCCTGAAAATGTCATTTTCCTGATAAGCCATTTCTACGGCCTGGCGCAGGGATGACTGAAAAGTGGATTGTATCAAAAAATAACCCCCGATACTGAAGGTCAGCATGGTGGCCGTGATGATACTTAAGAATACTTTCCAAGAAAACTTCATTTGCTAATCCTCCAGGCGGTAACCGATTTTATATACGGTTTTGATCTTATGCTCCCATCCGATCTTCTTTCTGAGCCGCTGCACATGCAGATCCACGGTCCTGCTGTCTCCCATATATCCGCTGCCCCAGATCTTTTCATAAATGTAGTCCCTGAACAGGGCAATTTTTTTGTTCTGTATGAAAAGAAGCAGTAATTCATACTCCTTCACGGTCAGGTTTATAACCCTACCCTGCTTTTCTACGATTCTTGCGGACATATCGATCTCAAGGTCCCCGATCTTAAAATTGCTTTCCGTCTTATGATAGCGTCTGAGCACCGACTCCACCCGTGCCAGAAGCTCTGCGATCTCAAAAGGCTTGGTCAGATAATCATCTGCTCCTGCTCTCAGCCCTTTTACCTTATCTTCCGTAGATGACTTGGCCGTGAGAAATATGACCGGGATCCCCAAAGGCCTGATATAATCCATCAGCTCATATCCATCAATCTCAGGAAGCATGACATCCAAAAGAATTAGGTCAAATGCTTCCTGCTCCAGCAGGTCCGCTGCCCTGGCTCCGTCAAAAGCGCAGCCGCAGGAGTAGCCGGCGGCTGAAAGGTTCATCTGGATTAAATTTGATATAGCCGGCTCATCTTCTACAATCAAAATACGGTTCATATCTCTCTCCTTAACTTTTTATATTGATCAAGGTCAATATAACAGCTTTTTGTATCTTATTTGTATCATCTGCCGTAAGCTTACAGATCCAGAAATGCAAACGGATCCTCGTCCTTTACAAAATGCATCAGCATGTAGGCACACATGATTGCCACCCGCTCTTCTTTTAGTATCCTTTTGACTTCCTTCCTGTCTGCCAGAACGATCTCGATCTCCTCGGAATCCTCCTGTCCCTTTTTACTCGGTGTCCCGTTTGCATATCCGTAGATAGTGGCACAGGATTCATCCGTCATGCCCACAGACATAAATCCCGGTTTCTCATACATAGGCTCCGCCTGAATCAAGTCCAGGTCCAGCCCTGTTTCCTCTTTTAATTCACGAATTCCGGCTTCTTTATAATCTTCGCCTTCCTCCACCAGCCCTGCAGGGAATTCGTAGATATAACCGTCGATGGAATACCGGTACTGCTTTACCAGGACTACCTTGTCTCTTTTCTCTCCGTAAAGACTGTAAATGATGATCCCGTCCGGGGTATTCTTTTTTGTTTTCAGTTTCATGCGTTCCATGCTTTTGACTCTGGATGCGATATAATAATTCAGCGGTTTTCCCACACGGTTGGTTCCTTTTAAATGGTACAGGTTTAAATAAGGATTATCCGTCAGCTTCGTTACATCTTTAATATTTCCCATGATACACACTCCTTTTTCGATGATTCCATTATATCGGATATTTTTTCTAGTGGAAACCTCTTTCTCACAGAATGGCGGAACATTCCAGCGCCAGCCCAAAATACTTGTGCAGTCCAGAGAATCCATATTCTTTCAGATCCCTGCATTCCCATTCTTCTGAATCCAGATTGTCCGCCCCATACAGGAACGGGAGAAGTCTGACATCCCTAAACTGTGCTACAGCCAGTGCAGCCGAGAGTTCCATATCTACAGCCAGACAGCCCTGTTCTCTGCGCTCTTTGAGAGTTCTGGGAGTCTCTCTGTATACTGCATCTGTGGTCCATGTCTTTCCGGTCACATAAGATAAATCCAGCTTTCTTAGGCAGGCTTCCAGCTTCCGGATGGAACTCTCCTCCGTGTATATTTCTTCACTGGGCGGGATATAGTGATAACTGGTTCCCTCATCCCGTACAGCAGATGAAGGAATGATGATCTTATCCTGGACTGCCTGCTGGTTTAGAACACCACAGCAGCCAAACAACACGATCTTTTTCACACCCATGGCTATGACTTCCTCCAACCCTGCGATACAGGCAGGGGCCCCTACCCGGGATAAAAAGAGAGCAATCCGTTTTCCTTTATAGCTGATCCCATAAATCGGTGTAATTCCATTTGCAGTGTAAAGCTCCGCGATTTTCTCTGCCTGATTCAGACTGACAAATTTATCAATCATTGTGTTTGAAAAAGTGGTGATACACACCTCCGGAAAACCAGGTTCTGCTACAATGGTATCTTCCGGGTTGATAAATGCTGTTTTTGTATGATCAAAACGCTCAAATATAGTTGCCATGATTACCCCTCCTGTCTGACAAACAATTTACGGATCTCCTTTAACATTCTCCCCGGCACCTCCTGGTCCACCGGCATCAATTTACTGTACATACGGACTCCCTGGTAAGAAAAAATAATCAGGTCAAACACTGCTGGTATATCAATCTGGTTAAACTCCCCCCGGTCAATGCCATATTGGATCAATCTTTTCCATGATGCGTAAGATAACAGATACTGTTCATATAAAGCATTCTCACCGATGGTATTTTCTTTGATGCTGTAATATTCATATATGGCCATACTCAGAGAATGTCCACTGTCTATCATCTCATTTTTATATCGCCGAAGCACATCGTCCAGGATATCGACAGCAGGCAGGCCAAGATCCATTTTCGACTGGAACTCTTCATCCTGACAGCTCATCATATCCTCCGTGATCTCTTTAAAAATCTCACTTGTACTGCTGTAATGGCAATATAAACCGCCCCGGCTCAGTCCCGTGATCTCACAGATATCCTTCATCGTTACTTCCTTAAATCCTTTTTCTGCAAACATAAGACAAGCCTTTTCCTTGATCAAGCCTCTGGTCGCCTTCCCTCGCTTATTCATTCCGCCTCCATTTCCGACATACATGTCTTTTTATACAGAATAAGACACATATGTCGGAAAGTCAACAGAAGATTTAAGTTTTTCCCTATTTTCAGATAATCGAGTCTTTAAGATCTAAAAAAGTAACTGACGATCACATGCGAATACGATAGTTTTTCTTTATTATCGGAAGGAGGCCTTTCCAGAGCCGACTGGAGATAATGAAGAAAACTCATTTCCTCCGGGTGGACGCGCTTCGCGCGATAGAGTATACTTAATTATATCATTAGGTGCGTGTTGATCTCTTTGTTTTATTACAGGAAAGGATGGTTTTTATGGACGTTGGCGAAGGTATGAAAAAAATTCTGCTGGCAGGCATCGGTGCTGTTGCCACGACTGCTGAATCTGCCAAAGACATTGTGGATGACCTGGTTAAAAAGGGGGAACTCACTGTTGAACAGGGCAAGGTCGTGAATGAAGAACTGAAACACAAGGCAAAGGACAAGCTGAAAGATCATGTGACAGTCAATATTGTAAAAGAATACGACAACCTCATGGACGCAGTGGATTCTATGTCTGACAGTGACTTGGAGCTTTTGAAGGAAAAGATCAAAGCAAAAGAACAAAAGGATGCACAAACTCCAAAGGACCCAGAAGAAAATGAGCAGTGACGTTTCCAATCAGAGATTTTTAGACATTCTTAAAGTCTTAAAAAAACATCATCTGGCCAAGGGGATGACTCCAGAAAAGCTGAAGGAGATCTTTGAGGATCTGGGTCCTACCTATGTGAAGCTGGGACAGATTATGTCTATGCGCTCTGATATGCTTCCTGAAATATACTGCGATGAGTTAAAAAAACTCAGAACTGAAGTAAAGCCAATGGAATACTCTTTGGTGAAACAGGTGATCCAACAGGAACTTGGACGCCCTCTGGAGTCTGTTTTTTCCAAGGTGCAGGAGACCCCGCTGGGCTCAGCGTCCATCGCTCAGGTGCACCTAGCGGTGCTCTCCAGCGGAGGCCAGGCTGTCATCAAGGTTCAAAGGCCCCACATCCGGGAGATGATGGAACGGGATATACATCTGCTGAAAAAAGCGGCAAAGTTTCTGAAGGTTGCCATGGGGACCGGGGATCTGATTGATTTTAACACCATCCTGGACGAGCTGTGGAAGACTTCCCAGGAAGAGATGGATTTTATTCGGGAAGCGGAGAATCTACTGACATTTTATGAGAATCAAAGGGACATCTCTTATATCACCTGTCCTCAGGTTTTCACAAAACTTACAACTCCCCGTCTTCTCACCATGTCTTACATTGACGGAATCCAGATTGACCATATGGCGGCCCTTAAATCGGCCGGTTATGATCTGACTGAGATTGGTGAGAAGGCGGCTGAAAATTACTGCAAACAGATATTGGAGGACGGCTTTTTCCACGCGGATCCCCATCCGGGAAACCTCTGGATCTCAGGGGGCCGGATCGCCTGGCTGGACCTGGGTATGACAGGCCGACTGTCCGACCACTATAAACAGTTGCTTAAGAAGGCTATTTCTGCAATCTTAAAGCATGATATTTATACCCTAAAGAATGTTCTGCTGACACTTGGAGAGCCAAAGGACCGTATCAATCACGCCAGACTGTATACTGATGTCGATGACATTGTCAGCCGTTATATGACAATGGATTTCGGAGAGATGCGCCTGGGGGATCTGATTGAGAAGCTATTGGATCTGGTAAAAAAGCATAAGATCGCTATCAGCCCTGATATTACACTCCTGGGACGCAGCATGGTCACAATGGAAGGAACCCTGGCCGCCTGTTCTCCTGAGGTCAATATGCTTAAGATCCTCTCCATGCATATGTCATCCATGATCTACAAGGATTTTGACTGGAAGAAAGAACTGGTCCACCGGGGGCGCACAGCTTATGCTTCCCTTGACAAATCCATGGAGATCCCGTCCCAGTTGTCCGATCTGTTAAATATCACAAAAAATGGGCAGACAAAGCTGAACATTGAGCTGACAGACACAGAGGACTACATACGGGTGTTTCACCGCGCGGCAGGATATCTAGTACTAGGATTGATCGCTTCCGCTCTTTTTATCGGTGCGAGCCTTCTATGTATGACACAGCTGAGGCCGCAGGTTCTGGGAATGCCCTGGATCAGCTTTGCCGGCTTTGTCCTGTCGGGTATCCTGATCCTATATCTGCTGTTTCGGATTTTATTTCGCAGCAAATCATAAGAACGCTGACCTTTGATGTATGTCCATCATTTTGTTATGGCAATTCTGAAATACACTCATGCAGACGCCTGATAAATCTTCTGCTTGCCATTGAAAGACTGTTCTTGTCTTTATATCCTATGGCAATGGTCCTGAAAACCGGAGGATCTGTGGGCCGCAGAGCAAGGCGGTAGTTCGTCCTGTGCAGTATGAGTTCCGCCAGAATACTGACCCCCAATCCCGCTTCTACCATAGTCATGATGGAATAATCATCGTGGATCGTATATTTAATATTGGGTGTGATACCTACTGACCTGAAACTTTCTAAAGGCTCATAGTAATGCCCTTCCTCCAAAAGGATAAATGGTTCCGAGGCTAATTCTTCTAAAGTGACCATGTCCTTTTTGGCCAGCGGATGATCTTCTGGCAAGACGGCCAGCATTTCTCCCTCTTTCAGGGTGACCGTTGAAATTCCGTTTGCGGCACGGGGATTGATAAAACCAAAGTCAATGGCTCCTGTTTTGATCCATTCCTGGATGGACGTATAATCTCCCTGGTGAATGACAAACTCCACCCCAGGGTATTGTTCTTGAAATTCTTTCAGCAAACCTGGCAGCCAGTGGGCCGAAATACTGGAGATCGTTCCCATGCGGATAATGCCTGTCTCCAATCCTTTGATCTCCTTCGTTTTTTCTTGTATTGCCTGATACTGATACACCATCCGCTCAATGTAAGGATAAAGTTCTGCTCCCTCCAAAGTCAGTTTTGTACCTGTACGGAAACGGTTTACCAGCTTTATCGAGAATTCCTTTTCCAAAGACGAGATCATCTGACTCATAGCGGATTGGGTATATCCCAGAGCTTCTGCCGCCTTAGAAAAGCTGCCCAGCTCCACGATTTTGTGCAATGCAATATACCGGTTCATATCTTTACTTCACTTTCTCTAATGTTAAGTTTAGAAATATTTGTTTTACTTATATTTTAAGTGCCTGCTATAATGAAGTCAAACAAAACATAGGAGATACCTGAATATGAAAAACAAAATTCTAAAACAATATGTCATTGACGCATTTACAGATAAAGTTTTCGGCGGTAATCCTGCCGCTGTCTGCATCCTGGACCAATGGCTTCCAGATGAACTGATGATGAGCATAACAAAAGAAAATAATTTGTCTGAGACAGCTTTCGCGTTAAAAGAGGGCAAGGCATACAGTCTGCGCTGGTTTACCCCGGGCGGCGAGATAGACCTGTGCGGCCATGCGACCCTTGCCTGCGCTTTTGTCCTATTCAATTATTACGGCGAAAACAGCGGGAGAATTATATTCCGCACAGTGAGCGGTGAACTAACTGTTATGAAAGATGGAGATCTCTACGAAATGGATTTTCCAGCCTATGACTTGAAGCCTGTACGTATTACGGAAAAAATGGCGGAAGCCATCGGCGCTGTCCCGGCAGAGGCATATATTGGAAGAGATCTGTTATGTGTATTTGAAAACGAACAGATCATCAGAGACTTAAACCCAGATTTGGAGAAACTAAGGGAGCTGGACGGACTCCTGCTTCATATAACAGCAGAAGGAACTGTCACGGATTGTGTGTCAAGGTCGTTTGCCCCTAAACTGAATGTAGCCGAGGATCCTGTATGTGGTTCCGGACACTGCCATATCGTACCCTACTGGTCTGATAAACTGCAGAAGGATCATATTGCTGCCTGTCAGGCCTCTGACCGCGGAGGTACCCTGTACTGCAAAATGCAGGGTGACAGGGTAACACTGGCGGGTAAAGCTGTATTATATTCTAAAGCAGATGTATTTTTGAGACATTGATCCTGAAGGAATTACGCCGATGTGCCACTGCTTTTTTCCGGCAATACAACTCCAAAATTCAAATCCCGAAAAGGGCAATTCCGGTAATCAGATGTACAATGATAAAGAAAGAGACAGCCGTCTATGATGCCGCCTGCTATGCAGG
>OAWB01000360.1_pt1 | contig 33054 bp, 39 predicted proteins | sample 1550621 | NCBI WGS metagenome assembly OAWB01 (sample SAMEA2580107, study PRJEB22360) | human gut metagenome | biome: human gut; feature: human-associated habitat; material: faeces | place: Denmark | collected 2008/2010
GTCCCTGAGACAGCAAGCCGGAGAACTGGTGAAAATGTCATACCCACAGGGCACACCGTATTTCATACCCTTCGGGTGGACGTGCTTTGCGCAATAAGGTATAATTTTATCTGTAATTATTTTTTTGATGGAGGCGAAGGGCTATGGAAATTACAAGTTTGCTGCCGGGTGTAAAAATCCTGAAAGAGGACGGGCAGGTAAAAGAAGATGTTTTTATCTCACAAGGAGACAAGATTCAGGTGACGGCATCAGGCAAAACTATAACAGGAATATTTATGCTCGTTGAGTTTGCCCGTTACAGTGAAGAAGATGATATTCTTCATATGGTTAAGGATGAGGAAGGATTCGCGGTACAGTTTGATGAGATCAGCGATATTGTTAAGCTTTAGTTTTAATGGAAAGTGGAATAAAAAAGGCTGCTCAGTTCAAAACTGAGCAGCCTTTTCCATGTTTGAAATATTATGCAAGACAAACGTTGACAGCCTGTAACCCGCGGTTACCCTGAGTTGTCTCAAATGTCACTTTCTGACCGTCTTCTAAAGTTTTAAAACCTTCTGAAGCGATTCCTGAAAAATGTACGAATACATCTTCTCCAGTGCTTTCGTTTGTGATAAATCCAAATCCTTTAGTGCTGTTAAACCATTTTACTGTACCGTTATTCATGTGGTACCTCCTAATATTTTTTATTGTATTTGAAGCTAAAATAAAAAAATCACATATTTTTTGTAAATCATCAAGAAGTAGTAATGATTTACAAAAAATATGTGAAAATCAAAATCTTATCAAAATACTTTTTTATAATATCATGGATTGATATAATTGTCAATCAATTCTGAAAAATACTTTAAGTCCAACAATATCTTCTTCTCATAATCCGGAGAAAACTATAGCTCTGACAACATCTTAATAAGTTCCATTTTATCTTCCGTGGACATTTCTTTTCCGTTTCTGGCAATGAGAGTTTTTAAATCATCGTGTGACGGAGATGTCTTGTCAGATGTGATCCCCTCAGCCATATTATTCAGTTCTTCAACTGTGATCCCTAAATGCCTGCATATGCTAATCACATTGTCAACGCTGGCTTTTCCGGCACCATTTCTTATGATCCCATATAAAGTAGTGTACGGCATATTACATTTGCTGGCGAAAGACCGCAGGTTATAGCCCTGTTCCTTAATGAGTCTGTTTAAGATTTTTGCCTTTTCCATGATTCCACCTCTTTCAATCTCCTTCATTATATATGAGAAAAAATAAAATGTAAACGAATATATTCGGAAAAACGAATAAATATGGAAATCAGAATATTTTAGGTTGACTATACACTCAAATGAGTATATAATTTAAACATAAATTCGGAATTAAGAATATAAGGAGGTGCTTAAATGTATAAAAACTTAAATAGAGCAATGAATGAAGAACATGTTACATATACGCAGATTGCAGAACTATTGGGAAAAAGATATCAAACGATCAGTGATACGGCCAATGGGTCTACAAAAAAAGGGTTTTACTTTCAGGAGGCCTGCAAGATACAAAAGGTATTTTTTCCAAAATATGATGTCCAGTATTTATTTACGAGGGAGCCTAGTTAAATTATAGAACATATGTTTTGATATAGCAAGATATAAAATCAGGAGAGTGATGATGGAAAGAAAAATGGGGCACATACTGGTTGTGCTGTCAGTATGTCTTATCAGTATCCGGGCTGTCCCTCTGTGGGTGGCATTGTTTATGGCACTTGGGGGAATGGCATGGCTGGATAATTAAAACAAAGACATTACAGGAAGATGAACTGTTCTCCGGAGGTGAATAGCATGGCATTTTATGAAAAGGATGGGATCCGGGTTCCCGAGAACCAGGCATTTGATTTTGCTCTGGACAAGCTTATGACGGGGGATATCTGTGAGCAGGATGATTTTGTGGATTGGTTTTTCCAGCCGCTTATGGGCTGGCATTTTTATGAAGATGAAGATGAGACAGAATCTATCGAGGCTGTTACACAGAGCCATATAGACGGTGAGATCCGTTTTCTCAGGAAATTGTAACTACGGGCAATGAGCATCAAATAAAGAAAAGGGATCAGAGTATGGAATTTACAGGCCGTTTAAAGGGTATTTCAAAAGATATGACAACAGGGTATTTCCTCATAACTGTTTCTATGAAAAGGGATATTTTACAAGAGTATGAGGATCTTAGCGGAAAAGAGGTGGATGTAAAGATTGTAAAATATAAGAAAAAAAGAAGCCGGAATGCCAATGCATATTTTCATGTGTTGGTATCCGAAATGGCTGATGTCTTAGGAACCAGTACGGCATATATGAAAAACCAAATGTTGAGAAAATATGGACAGTATGAGATAGTCCATGGACACTTATGGGAATTAATTATGAGAGATGACATAGATGTGAATGAGTTGGAACATTTACACCTGGCGCCCACAGAAAAGACAATTGTCAACCAAAATGGTACGGTATTCCGCTCTTATATCGTCATCGCAGGATCTCATACTTATAATACGGTCCAGATGTCCCAATTGATAGAAAATACAGTCAAGGAGGCTCAAGAACTGGGAATTGAGACCGCGTCGCCAGAAAAGATAAGCCGAATGGAAAAGAGGTGGCGCCGGTGAATTACATATTAGAGATCAGAGCATTTTATGATCAGCTGGAAATAAATCCGCTTCCCCCACCTGCTATTGTTTTATGGCATGCATTGATGCACATAGCAAATAAAACAGGTTGGAAGCAAGAATTTACAGTGGCTGTATCGGTCTTGGAACTAAAAACAGGGTTAAATGCACAGTCCATAAAAAGGGCTAGAAATAGATTGGAGCAAAACGGACTGATCAAATGGAAGAGCCGGGGCGGAAACCGTTCTGCATGTTACCAGATGATATCGCTGCAATACAGAAATACATTTGATGATGTACCGAAGCGGCAGTTGGAATGTGAACTGCAGGATGAACCAGACCATGAACACAATAATAAATATAAACAGAACAAAACGAAACAGATTACAGAAGAGAGGGAATGTAAAAAAATACAGGAGCTGTATAACACCATCTGCGTTTCATTTCCCAGATGTACAAAGCTCTCGGACAGAAGGCGGAGGGCAGTTAAGGCAAGATTGAGGACCTATGGTATGGAGGAGATGAAGAAAGTTTTTTATAAAGCTGAATCCAGTGATTTTCTGAAAGGGAAAAACAGCAGAAATTGGTCAGCAAACTTTGATTGGCTTACATCATACAGCAATATGGTGAAAGTCCTGGACGGGAACTATGACAATAAGAGAGGTGGAGAGTATGACCCTGCAACAACAGATTCAAAAGATGAGAGCGGTACATGTGATCTCGTCAGGATCGCTCGAGACAGGGGGTTCAAAGGAAAATTTGAAGGTTTTTAACTGTCCGGCATGCAGGGATACCGGCTGGATCAAGAGTATAAAGAATGGAAGGGAATATTTTTCCGAATGCCAATGCAGGAAAAAAGAGATGAATCAGAGAAGGCTGGCATTTGCGAATATTCCTGCGGCTTTTTACAGTATGCGTTTAAATACTTTTAATACATCTGTATATAAGTCGGAGCATAGCCGCATTATGATCCAGCTGGCCTGCAAGTGTATTGCGGAGTACTTACATGATTTTGACCAGGAGTACAGACAGGGCAGAGGGCTGTATCTGTTTTCCGAAGCAAAAGGGAGCGGTAAGACCAGAATGGCTGCCAGCATAGCAAATGAGCTGGTTGACAGGGGGTATCAGGTAAAGTTTGCATTATCTGCGGAGATCATTCAAGAAATCAAGAGAACATGGGATAGGGAAAATAACCTATCTGAGAGCAGTTTATTGGACCAGCTCCAGGAGACAGAGATACTGATCATTGATGACTTTGGCACGGAGCAGGCAGCTGCATGGATAAATGAGAAATTCTATCAGATCATCAATGGAAGATATGTGGACCGCAAAGTAACCATATTTACCAGCAATTATTCTTTGATGCGGTTAAGATATGATGACAGGATTACTAGCCGTATAGAAGAAGTATCTTATATTATAGGTTTTCCAGAGGAAAGTGTAAGGGAACAGATTGCCTTTGAAAAAAACAAAGAGATGCTGGCTAAAGTGGAGCGTAGCAGCAAAGGATGAGGACAAAAACAGGGATAGTAGAGAAAGGAACATGTGGTTTGACAGAAAAAGAGATGAATGAAGCCAAAAAGAAATATTTAACAAGGTATAAAAAATCCCATTTGAAATGGCTGTCCTTGTGTGAGCAGGAGAAGTCCATCAGAGCAGAGATCGAGGGTGCCAGAAGCCCGGAGATCACAGATATGCCAAGAGCAGCTGGGACAGCTGATCTGTCCGATTGGATGGTCCGCCTGGAAACGATCTTAGAGAAGATCAATGCGGCAAAAAGAGAGAATTATGGCATCAGGGCAGAGATTGAGGAGAGGATTATTGATATGGACGATGGGATTCAGAGCCGTATCCTATGGCTCCGATATATTGACTTTAAAGAATGGAATGATATATGCACAAGAATCGGTTATAGCTGGAATAGGACACATGAACTGCACAGTGAAGCACTTCGTAACTTTCCATTGGAGAAGACAGTACAGAAAAGGATAGAATAGTATAGATTAAAAATGGTATAGTTATGCTAGAAAAGAAGACAAGATAATGAGCAGGGAAGCATCTGATTTTAAATCAGGTGCTTTTCTTGTGAATACAATGATAGAGAGGTGTAAAATAGTGCCAAGGAGCAGAAGTCCGGATTCAATAAAGGCGGAAGAGATGTATAAAAAAGGTGTAAACCTAAAAGATATAGCGGCGGAAATAGGGAAGTCAACGAGTACTGTGCGGAGATGGAAAGATACCCAAGGCTGGGAAAACGAATGTCCTGCGGAAAATAAAGAAAAGCAGAAAACGAAAGAAGTTACAGATCCGGAAGTGGAAGAAGTCATAAAGAATGAAGAGTTGACAGACAAACAGCAACGATTCTGCCTCTATTATATCAAATGTTTTAATGCCACCAAGGCATATCAAAAAGCTTATGATGTCGATTATAGAACAGCAGCTTCCATTGCGTACAGGCTTATGGAAAATCCCAAAGTCAGAAGGGAGATCCAGAGGCTTAAGAAAGCCAGACTGAACCGAGAGATGCTGAGTGAGGAAGATATTTTTCAAAAATACATGGATATTGCTTTCTCAAATATCACCGATTATGTTACTTTCGGCAAAGGCAGTGCAGAGGAAAGCCCTAACTTTATTGATCTTAAAGATTCTTCCCAGGTAGACGGAAGCCTGATCTCTGAGATCTCAGTCAGCAGAAACGGTGCAAAGGTGAAACTTCTGGACCAGATGAAAGCCATGGATTGGCTGGTGCAGCATATGGAAATGGAAAAAGCGGAAACAGAAGATGACGGCTTTATAGATGCGTTGAAAGCTGAGGTGACCGATGTATGGACAGAAGAATAAAACAAGCTGCATTTCAATTCCGTCCGTTCTCCAAGAAACAGAAACAGGTTTTAACTTGGTGGCTGCCAGGATCCCCAGTCAGCGGACAGGACGGAGTTATAGCAGACGGAGCCATCAGATCAGGGAAAACCTTGTGTATGTCTCTTTCTTTTGTCATATGGGCCATGGAAAACTTTGAGGGACAGAATTTTGCCATGTGCGGGAAAACAATAGGATCCTTCCGGCGCAATGTTTTGTTTTGGCTGAAGCTGATGCTGAAAAGCCGCGGTTATAGAACACAAGACCACAGAGCCGATAACCTGCTGGTTATTGAAAGGAAAGGAAAAGAGAATTACTTTTATATGTTTGGCGGCAAAGATGAAAGGAGCCAGGATCTGATCCAGGGAATCACCCTGGCCGGAGTCTTTTTTGACGAAGCTGCATTGATGCCGGAGTCTTTTGTAAACCAGGCCACCGGGCGGTGCTCTGTCAGCAGATCAAAGTTTTGGTTTAACTGTAATCCGGACGGGCCGTATCATTGGTTTAAAACCAACTGGATTGATCAGAAGGAAAAAAAGCATCTAATTTATCTGCATTTTACAATGGAAGACAATCTTTCTCTGGAGAAGAATGTAAAAAGAAGGTATTGTTCCATGTACAGCGGAATGTTTTATAAAAGATATATTCTGGGGTTGTGGTCTGCTGCGGAAGGGATCATCTATGATATGTTTGACCATTCAAAACATGTGATCCAGTCTCTGCCGGAAATGGCAGGAAGCAAATATATCAGTATTGACTACGGGACCCAGAATGCCACGGTGTTCCTGCTGTGGCAGAGGAGTCTCTCAGGACAATGGATCTGCTGCAAAGAATATTATTATTCCGGCAGGGAGCATCACTGCCAAAAGACAGACAGCCAGTATGCAGATGATCTGGAGGAATTTGCGGACGGGCTGGACATTGACCGGGTGATCGTAGATCCCGCCGCTGCTTCGTTTATAGCAGAACTGAAGAGGAGGAAGTTCCGGATAAAAAAAGCAAACAATGATGTACTGGACGGCATACGGTTTACAGGCAGCATGCTGAATCTTGGCCTTCTCTTTTTCTTAGGGGAGTGTAAAGAGACGATTAAGGAGTTTGCTTCCTATATATGGGATGAAAAGGCCAGAGAGTCAGGCGAAGACAGGCCGGTAAAACAGCATGACCATTGCATGGATGCAGTCCGGTACTTTATATATACAATTGTTAAAAGAGAACGGAAATGGGGTTGATAAGGTGTTACAGGTTTTGGAAAGAGTAGGGCAGGTGATAAGAAAAATGTTAGGAAAAGAAATGGTGAAGGATGCCATCGGCGTTGATGTTTCGGTGTCAGACCGTATGGGGCAGGCTATTGAGCTTTGGTCAATGATGTATGAAAATGAAGCCCCATGGCTGAAAAAAGATGTAATAAGCTGCGGCCTTCCGGCTGCAGTGGCAGGAGAGATGGCAAGGCTTGTCACACTGGAACTGCAGACGGAGATTTCCGGGGATGAATTTCTGAATCAGGAGTATCAGGAAGTAATCAAAGAGATTCGCAGATACTGCGAGTATGGATGTGCAAAAGGGGGACTTGTCTTTAAACCGTATGTGTATGAGGGTCACATTGAAGTCGACACTGTGCAGGCAGACAGGTTCTTTCCTACAGGATATAACAGCAGAGGAGAAATAACGTCGGCTGTATTTGCAGAGACACAGAACAGGGGGAAACAGGTTTTTACAAGACTTGAATACCATGAGTGGAAGAAAAGTGATTATGTTATTTACAACAAAGCCTATGTGAAAAATGATAAAGATGTCTCAGAGAGTCTTGGAAAGGAGATCCCGCTTTCCAAGGTGAAGGAATGGGCGGAACTGGAGCCGGAGATCAGAATAGAGAATGTTGAAAAGCCGTTGTTCTCTTATTTCAAAGTTCCCAGCGCCAATAATATTGACGACCAGTCGCCCTTGGGTGTGTCCATTTATTCCAGAGCTGTCAGTGACATCAAGGAGGCAGACCGGCAGTGGTCGAGGATCATCTGGGAATACGAAGGTGCAGAACTCGCTTTGGATGTGGATAATACAATGTTTAAGAGGGACAGCAGGACAGGAAAGTGGGAACTACCGAAAGGAAGGGAAAGGCTGTTCCGCATGATGGATATGGACGATAACAATGAGAAATATAAGATATACTCTCCTGCGATCCGGGATGTGAGTATGTTTAACGGATTTAATAACATTCTGCGGCGCATTGAGTTCAACTGCGGTTTAGCATACGGAACGCTGAGTAATCCAGAGAATGTGGATAAAACGGCAGAGGAAATCAAAGCCAGCAAGCAGAGATCATACAGCACAGTTTCGGATATTCAGAAGACTTTGCAGAAAGCACTGGAACATCTAGTCTATGCCATGGAAGTGCTGGCACAGCTTAGCGGGCTGTCAGGCAGGAAAGACTATGAGGTATCCTTTAACTGGGATGATTCCATTGTCATTGATAAGGAGAAGGAACTCTTATCTATGCAGCAGGATGCAGCAGAGGGCTTCATCCGCAAAGAATTGTATGTGGCCAAAAAGTACGGGGTGTCGGAAGAAGAAGCTCTTAAAATGATGCCTAAACAGCCAGACAGCCAGGAAGAAAATACATTGACCGAATCGAAGTCATTAAACTACGAGAAAAATTTAGGCGGCTCTGCAGACAGCTTAAAAGTACAAGGGGCAGAAGATTTGTAACAGCAGGGGAAGACCGGATGAGACGGCAGCCTGAAAGGAGGTAATAAGGTATGACAGAATATGCAGACTATAACTATTATAAAGAACAATTCCACGGCATTGTGATACCGGAATCTGCGTTTTTAAGTGAGATGTTAAAGGCTGGTATCTATATCGATTACATTACGTTTGGCAGAGTGCATGATACAGAGATTCCGGAAGAGATCCGGATGGCAGCATGTGCGGTTGCAGATGTAATGTATCAGGGGGATACAGGCAGACAAGAAGTGAAATCAGAGACAGTGGGAAAAGTCTCTGTCTCTTATGTCACAGAACAGCAGGACGGACAGATCAAGGAAAGGACCAGAGAAAAGAAACAGTATACAGCGGCTTATCCATACCTTGTCCACACCGGGCTGTTGAACCGGGGGGTGCGGCAATGATCACAAATACAGATCTGACCATCTACAACAAGGTTTATGACCGGGATACAGGGACAAACCGGTATTACCGAACAGTCTTAAAAGGCATAAACTGGCAGGATACGACGGCAGTGCAGCCGGACGGGAAGGGGATGGCAAGCGCAGATGTGGCAGAGGTCTACATTCCATTTACTGTGGAGACAGAAAAACAGTACCGGAAGCCGGAAAATTTTATGGCAGAGGCGGACAAAAGCAGGATATTTACGTTCAGAGCAGGCGATCTGCTGGTACGGGGTATCACAGAGACTGAACTGGGCAGTACAAAGGATGAGGAATATCTAAAAAATATCTGCGGTGAGGTCCGCACCGCTGCAATGGTAGAATCCAATGACAGCGGCAGTATTGAAATTCAACACTGGAAGGTGACGGCAGAATGAAAACCAATATACATATTCAGTCCGCCGATAAAATCCTAGCAGATATGAAGCTAAAACCGGACGGTGCGGCACAGAGATTTTTTGTCCACGAAACACAGAAGATCATGGATCCATATGTCCCCATGCTCACAGGCAGTTTGAAAAATACAGCCGTGGAAGGAGCTGACCGGATTACATATATCATGCCGTACGCACGTAAACAGTATTATGGAAACAAAGGCAGAGGGCTGCGGGGAAAACTCTGGGATAAGCGTGCCTGGAGTGACCGGGGCCGGGAAGTTACAGTGTCCGTGGCGAAATTTATAGGAGGAAAGCCGGTATGACAGCAGTAGAGGCAATTCGGGAGATCGTAAAACAGTGCCCGTACCTGGATGAATTTTATAAGGGGATCGGGGTGGATTATCTTGGAGGCAACACAGCGTATTATTCTATAGAATCCGTTCCGTCCGAGACAGTTTTAAAAAGAGATATTGTTGGAAATACAAAGAGGCAGTATCTCTTTAATTTTGCCAGCCGGCAGGCCTACGGGGAGGAAGTGAGACAAAATCTTGATAATATCGGATTTTATGAACACTTTTCTGACTGGCTGGAACAATTCTCTGACGCAGGGATTTTCCCTGAGTTGGAGGAGGGTAAGGAAGCAATAAAAATCGAAGCAATCACAAGCGGTTATGCGTTTGATACAGAGCTTAGCAAAGCGAGATATCAGATTCAGTGCCGCTTTCTTTATTATCAGGAAAGGAAGGTATAACAAATGGCATTAAAAAGTGTAAGACAGAGAAGGATGCAGGCAAATTATTTAGATATTGGAAAGGAGGATACACCAAAGTTTGTGCTTATGGGCGCAGGCTTTACTGACCTCAACGAGGAGCCGGGAGCACAGACCAGCTCTAAGAGATATATCAATGATAAATCTACATCAAAGGCGATCACAGGGTATGAATGGCAGGCACCTTATACCGCGGATCAGATCAAAACAGAAGAAGCGATCAAGTATATCTGTGAGATTGGGGAGCTTCAGAAGACGGGAGCAGAAGCAGAAACAAACTATATCATCGTGGATCTGGACCAGAAGGTTGGGGATTCCGGAGATACCTACCATGCAAGAAAAATTCATGTAGCCGTGGAGGTATCCTCTTTCGGAAATGAAGACGGAGAGATGACCTGTGAGGGAAACCTGCTTGGCGTCGGTGACGTCGTGGAAGGTACTTTTGATACAAAGGGGCTTACTTTTACAGAGAAGGGCGAAACACCCTGACACAGCCGTAACAGGGGTGGCGTTGAATAAAACAACGCTGTCCCTTGAGGTTGCGGCGAAAGAAACCCTTGTGGCAACGGTACAGCCTGCGGATGCAGCGGACAAATCAGTGGCATGGTCCAGCAGTGATGAGACAAAGGCAGCAGTATCTGACACCGGAGAAGTGACAGGTATTGCAGCAGGAAGCGCGGACATCACAGTCAAAACAACAGACGGAAATAAAACAGCTTTATGTACGGTGACAGTGACAGAACCGGCGGGAGAATAAAAAACAGATAAGTGAACATGGAGGAGAGAAACATGGCAAAAGTATTTAAGTGGAATGACGCAGAGTTTAAGTTCAGTATTACAAACGCAGATATGATGGAGCGGTTTCATGCTGCAGTAGAACAAGCAGGCAAATGTTTTCAGGAGATTGGAGAGAGCGGGGAGAATGAGACTGACCCGGAGATTATCCGCAGGGAATGCGGCTATATTGACGAGATGTTTGATGAGATCTTCGGAGAGGGTGCGTCGCAGAAGATGTTTGGCGGTGAACCGGATATTGAAGAGCATCTGAAAGCCTTTGGAAAGATCGTAAAGATGAAACAGCAGCAGGAAGAAGGCTTTACAAATTTTGCAGAACAGGAGACAGCAAAGTTTGGAACAGCGGCAGGTCTTAATAGGGAACAAAGGCGTGAAAAAGGACAGAGATAATGAATATCTTGACAGATGGTCTTCCGGAACATGTCTTGGTGGGAGGAAAGAAGTATAAGATCAATTCTGACTTCCGTGTATCTGTTCTCTTTGAGGAAATGATTCAGGATAAGAACATTACGGAGGAACAGCAGCTCTTTATAGAGGAACTGATGAATATTCCGGAATTTGAGGGGGATCATGAAAAAGCCAGTCTGCTTGCCAAGTACAACAGCGGATTGGCTTTATACTATCCCGTGATCCCTGAAGACCTTGAAGGGGCAATTTCCCAGATGCTTTGGTTTTACCAGTGCGGAAAGACAGAGGAACAGAAGCAGTCTGGGAAGGGGAAAAAACAGTCACAGATCTACAGTTTTACTTATGATGCAGATTACATCTATGCTGCTTTTTTAGAACAGTACGGCAAAGATCTGAACTCTGCACACCTGCATTGGTGGAAATTCACAGCCATGTTTTCTGGGTTAAAAGAAGACTGCCTGATCTCAAAGATCATGGGATACAGAGCGGCAGATACAGCTGGCATGGATAAAGAACAAAAGAAGTTTTATAAAAAGATGAAGGAAATCTACAAGCTGCCAGGAAATATATCTGAGGAAGACAGGGCTCTGGAAGCGGAAGTGACACAGGCTCTTTTGAACGGAGGAGATCTTTCACATCTGCTGAATTAGGATGAGAGTACCAAGCGAAGAAGAAACAGTTAAGATGATAAAGAGAATATCTTTAGTAAAGCATCCAGGAAAGATCTGGGTGCTTTTCTTATTCTCCCATAAAATTGTCCGCAGTCATAAAAACAACGTGAGTGGGGACGGTATCAGTATCATGTAATAAGACATAAGGGGATAGAGATTCTTGCCCTCGAATGAAGAATCACAAGACTATAGAAGCGAATAGTCACTGTCGCCTGCCGGGCTGAGGTTTGCGAAGTGTCAAATAGCAAGATCTTTTGATACGAAACAAACATTACAAGGCAGGTGAATATTTTGGCAGACAATAAAATTGAGATAGAAGTTGCACTGAATACAGAGAAAATAGAAAAAGACTGGAGCCGGCTGGCAAAGACATCAGGGAATGAAGCAGAAAAAGCGTCGGCTCAGGGGCAGAAATCCTTTAAAGATACAGAAAAGCAGTCCCAGAACAGTTCAAAGAAGGTAGGAGAACACTGGAAAGCAGCATCGGGTATAGCAAAAAATGCTTTGAAGTCAGGAATGGGCGGAGCTAAAAAAGTTATCCGCAAGACTACACAAATCCTGGTAGATGCAGGTACAGCGGCGGTAAAGACAGGAATAACGTTTGAGAATGCTTTTGCAGGAGTCAAAAAGACAGTCAATGCTTCTGACAAAGAAATGGAGCAGCTGCGCAAAGGCATTTTGGATATGTCTAAAGAACTGCCGGAGAGCGCAAGTGAGATTGCAGCGGTGGCGGAAGAGGCCGGAAAGCTTGGGATCAAGAGTAATGGAATTCTTGGATTTACGAAGACGATGATACAGCTTGGGGATTCCACAAGCTTGAGCACAGAAGAAGCCGCGACATCGTTGTCAAAGCTGGCAGACATTACACAGATGCCCCAAACTGAATTCAGCCGCCTGGGATCGACAGTTGTAGCCCTCAGCGGCCAGCTCGATACGTCGGAGAAAAAAATTACGGATATGGCTGTCGAGATCGCTGGTGCAGGACATGAGGCGGGCATGTCAGAAACTGAGATTCTGTCATTCGCAGGTATCTTAAGTTCAGCAGGTCAGGAAGCAGAAGCAGGAAGCACAGCGTTCTCTCAGCTGACTTCAAAGATGAACCAGGCCGCGGCCAGTGGCGGAAATGATCTGAACGAATTTGCAAGAATTTCAGGAACCTCCTCAGAACAGTTTAAAAAAGCTTTTCAGGAGGATGCGGCAGGGGCCGTGGGCTCTTTTCTTCAAGGCCTGGACCAGATAAACCAGAACGGCGGCAATACAGTTAAAACGCTGGAGAATTTGGGACTGTCTGATGTACAGGTGCAGGATACGCTTTTAAAAGCAGCCGAGGCATCGGGTACGTTTACGGAAACTTTGGCAGCTGGAAATCAGGCGTGGAGCGACAATACAGCGTTGCAGGATAAAGCTGGGCAGCAGTATGAGACTACAGAAAACAAGATATCTACGCTGAGCAATAAATTCAGCCAGCTGGGGATTTCTATTTTTGATAATGTGAATAATCCTATCCGCGAAGCTATAGATGTTGTATCCGGCTATGTGGACCAGCTGCAGGAAGTCTTTGACAAAAAGGGACTTGAGGGGCTGGCCGGTGAGCTGGGTTCTATTTTTGCAAATCTGGCAGAAGACGTGGCAAAGCAGGCACCAACGCTTATCAAGACGGCATCGCAAGTTGTGAAAGCATTCATCTCGGGGCTCGTAAAGAACGGACCTAAGATCCAGAGTGCTGCAAAGTCATTGGTAAAATCCCTGGCAGGGGGAATCGCTGATGTTCTTCCCAAGGAAATGGGGACTGCATTTAGAAACCTTAGCAATATACTGATCCAGGTCGCAGATAAGGGAATTACTGTTTTAGCGAAGTCTTTGGGATTTATAGCAGAAAATTTTAAGATTATTCTTCCTTTAATTGCATCAACTGTAGCAGCAGTTAAAACACTTTTGATAGTTAAAAGCGTAGTATCTGCAATTGATGCAGCAAAAACAGCAACGGAGTCAGCTACAGTGACAACAACGCTGTTAAAGACGGCATTGTCAGTTGTAAGTGGAGAAATGAAAGCGGCGGAAGCAGCAACTCTACTGTGCAGTAAAGCTCTTGCAGCTCTCGGAGGGCCAATTGGAATTGCAGTAATTGCAATCGGAGCTTTGGCTGCGGGGATTGTTGCTTATAATTTGACTGTAGACAGAACTAGTGAACTTGAGAAACGCGTTGTTTCTAGACAAAAATCTGTAAATAAGAGTTACCAGGATCTAACAAAAAAACTACAGGAAAATAAAAAAGCAAGAGATGAGGCAATTCATTCAGCTGGGCAAGAGGGAAAAAAGGCAGATAAGTTATTTCAAAAGTTACAGCAGCTTACAAAGATTGAAAATAAATCGACAGGCCAGAAAAAACAAATCAAAACAATTGTAGATCAACTTAATGAGGTCCTTCCGGATTTAAATTTAAATTACGATGCAGAAAACGATAAGCTCAATAAGTCAACAAGTTCTATACGAAAGAATATTAAGGCACAAAAAGAGCTGTTAAAGGCGAAAGCATATGCAAAACAACAAGAAAAAACAATAGATGATATTGTCGAGACTGAAGAGAAGCAAGAAAAATATATAAAAGAACAGGAAGCAGCTTATGAAGATCTGCAAAAGGCCAAGAAAAAAATGGGCGATGCAGAGCAGAAAAGTAAAGACAGTGGTTATGGAAAAGTAGAAGAAGCAGCTTTTGCAAAAGCCCAGAAAGAAGCAATTAAGGCAGAGCAGGCATATAAGGATATTACTGATAAAGTTGATAAAACCAAGAAAAAACTAAAAGAGCTGAATGGAGAATACGATAGTCTTGGAAAGAAAGAAATAGCATCTGAGAATTTTGCTGAATATACAGCTAATATAAATAAACTTGCAAAAGAAGCTGGAATAAAGGCTAAAGAAATTCCAGAGTCTATTGGAAAAGGAATCCAGGATGGAATATATGCGGGCCCTCAAACCGGAAAAGACCTTCTGAAACTAATAGATTTAGATACTTTAAGAAAAGATGTGATTGCAAAATCAAAGGATACAGGAATCGATATCCCAAAGAAGTTGTCAGAAGGGATAGCATCAGGAAGCATTTCTTACAAAGATGCTATAAAGCAGATGAGCAACTTAAGCGATTTTCAAGACGCTATTAATAAAGCAGGGTTAGCTGGAGTTGAAATACCAAAGAAACTCACAGAAGGTATTGCTAATGGGAAATACGCAGTACCGCAATCTATCGAACAAATACAGGCATTAATCAAATTTGATCAACTTGCAAATACTGCTTTTCAAAATGGTGTAAAGATCCCAAAAGAAATTTCCAAAGGGATAGCCTCTGGTGAGATGGCACCGAGTGAAGCAGTAAAACAGCTGCAAGACTACATAAACTTCGATTCAATGATTACAAATTTTGGACTAGCTGGAGATAAATCTGTAAAAGATCTTGTAGCGAAATTAAATAATGGAGACATTTCTTTACAGCAGGCGATGTCGGGGATAAAAAATATTGTGTCTGAAGATGCAAAGCAGGTTCCTTTATCCTTTGGTAACGGAATGATGCAGAATATGTTTGCTGTTGATGAATCTTCCAATCAGATGACTGATACGGTAAAACAAAATACAGAGAATATAGATACAACGTCGGGTGGTACAAATGTTGTACAAACGTTTGGAAATGGTATTACTTTAGGATTACCATTATTGCAAACAGCAACAGATTTATTTAAAACACAATTACAGCAGTCTGTGAATACTGATCTTTCTCCGGAAGCCGGGGTCACGGGGATGTCATATGCTAATGGTTTTATGCCAATACTTTCATATGTTGATACTTCGGCGGGTAGTTTAAAGACGACGGCAATTGAAGCTACGTCCGGTGGAACGATGGCTCCAAATGGAATTAATTTAGGAAAGTCATTTAACATGGCTTTGACAGAACAGGCAGGGGGAGCCAAAACAGCCGGCGGTGCATACAAAAAGAAGGCCAAAGAGGGGGCTTCCGGCGGAACGATGAAGAAGGAGGCTAACTTACTCGGAGGTAGCTTTATTTCTACATTGCTTGCAACTGCCAATAAAGCCCAAATTGCTGGAGAAACAGTCAAAAAAGCAGGTACAAAGGCTTTACAAAACACATCTGGATATAAGTCTGCGGGAGCTAAAGCAGGAGAAGCATATGCTTCAGGCATCACATCTAAAAGTAGTCAAGTTGCTGCAAAAGGAAAAGAACTATCAGATAAAACTGCAAGTGGTGTAACAGCAAATAAAGGGAAAATAAAAACTGCCGCACAAACTGCTGTCAATGGTGCAAAAAGTGTGAGTGTCAGTGGATTTACAAGCGTAGGAAAGAATATTGCAAAAGGGATAGCATCTGGAATCAATAATAATTCAGCAGTTGTATCTGTAGCAGCAGCAAAGGTTATTAGAGAAGCAAAAAATGCTGCAAATCAGGAAGCGGACTCTCACTCACCATCTCGTGTATTTAGAGATCAGGTAGGTAAGTATCTTCCACTTGGCATGGCTGTAGGAATTACTAAAAATACTAGTAAAGTAGTACAAGCCACTAAGGAGATGACACAGGCAAGTATAAATGCTGCTAGAAATGATTTACAAATTCATTCTCCATCCATAAAATTTGATAAGATCGTAGGACGTAATATCCCTAAGGGAATAGCCAAAGGAATCAAAAAGGAGCAGAAGTCTGTCGTTTCTGCGACCAAAAGTATGATTGCGTCTTTAGAAAAAGCAGCAAAGAATCCCTTTGGAAAATTTGAACAGACAGGGACAACGTTTGTAGATAAATTTGAGGAAACTCTTAACAAGAAAAAAGATTCTTCCATAAAAGCAATAAAAAAACTTGTGGATGACCAGGTAAAAGCGCTAAAGAAACAAAATAAGAGCAAAAGCAAAGATTATACAAAAGCTGGGAAATCAATTGTTAGTGCCTATACTAAAGCTATTACGTCAGAAACAAAGAAGCTTGTTACAAAGGCTGAAAAAGAAATTGAGGAGATTTCAAAAAAATTCCAAGAGGATTATGATCATATCAAAAGTCTGCAGGACGGTTTAGAAGATAAGCAGAAGTCTTATGGAAACATTTATGATCTGGATCAGAATATTGCAGATATCAAGCAGTACCAGAATAACCTAAAAGCATTGGAAAATAAAATACCAGACAGCATGATGGAGCATATTCTCGGGATGAATATAGAAGATGCTACAGAATATATGGAATGGTTTAGATCCCTGTCGGCAGCAGAGCAGAAAGCTTACACTGATAAATGGAAACAACAGGAGTCCATGTCAGAAAATTTTTCAAAAAGCTTTTTTGCGGATGATATTTCGAGGCTAAATAAAGAATATTCTAAAAAGATAAATGAGGCCACTGCCGGGCTTGAAAAACAAATGAAGAATATCGGTAAAAATATTATGAGGGGGATGGCGAAGGGCATGAAGTCTGAGACCAAAAACCTGAATAAAACGATAAGAGATATTTGTAATAAGGTAGTTAAGGCGGCAAAAAAGAAACTTGGAGTCAATTCACCGTCCCGTGTTTTCGCTGAGATCGGAAAATATAATATCCAAGGAGCTGAACAGGGACAGGAAAAAGAAGCACCAAAGTTGTACAAACAAATGGAACATGTGGCTGATACCATGGCGGAGAAGTTCGCGAAGGCACAGATGAACATTCCCAGACTGCAAGACAAACTGCAGGCAGCAGTCGCCCGTCAGTCTGCTAAATTCATGGCAAATGTCCAGCCGCAGATTATTTATGCCGGAGGTGGCAGCGATACAACGAAGATAGAAAAGACGGTTTATACAGGACCGGAGAAGATTGAACTTGTAACTACATTAAATGGCAGGGAGATTGCGAGGGGATCTGCCCCGTTTTTAAATCAGGAATTTGAGGCAATTGCAAAGCATCAGGAAAGGGGTGGTTGATATGCGGAACATGCTTGGTGCTAGAATTGGAGAAAAACATACATACAGGGATTGGAACTTGGGATGGGTCGGTGTAACCATTGATTTTCCTGAGGCCAAGACATATCTGGTTGATCTGCCAGGAGGTAACGGCAGTATTGATTTGACAACTACTTTAACAGGCGGAGATGTAAAATACAAAGACAGGAATATTTCTTTGGAGTTTAATTTAAGGGATGAAGATTTTATATACTGGGCAGATGTCACCACAGCGATTGCTGATTATCTTCATGGGCAGAGGTTAAGGATCATCCTGGATATAGATACGACCTTTTATTACTATGGAAGGCTTATGCTGGATACAGAAAAAACGGATAAGGAAGAAAGTAAGGTAGTGTTATCTGGCTCTGTTGACCCATACAAATATGAATTGTATTCTTCCTTGGAGAAATGGAGATGGGATGATCTTTCATTTGTAAACGGTATCATCCGGGAATACAAGGATTTGAAGGTAAATGGCAGCTTGGAGGTCATTATCCCGGGACGCCGGATGCCTGTGGTTCCAATTATTGAGTGCTCTACAGCCATGACAGTGAAATACAATGGTAACACCTTTTCTCTTCCGCCAGGAAAATCGAGAGCATTTGATATAAATACACATGAAGGGAACAATCATTTAATCATTTCTGGCAATGGAAGTATCTCAATCGATTATAGGGGAGGTGTTCTGTAATGTACAGAGTAGAAGTGGATGGTCATACGATTCATGATCCGAGGGATGAGCATTTTATCCTGCCATATGCTAAGTTGGACTTAGAATTAAATAAAACAGGATCTTTTGAGTTCGACATCACAACCGAGAATCCGGGATATGAGTATGTCAGTCCAATGAAATCTGTCATTTCGGTTTATGATGATGGAAAATTAATCTTCCGGGGCAGGAGTACTACAGAGGAAAAGGACTTTTATAATACAGGAACATTGAAATGTGAAGGAGAACTTTCTTATTTTGTTGATACGATTCTCCGTCCCAGGAGCAGTGCATTTATCCGTCAAACAAACCGGTACATTTTCAGCGAGGTTGTAAAAGAGCATAACAATCAGGTGGGAGCAGATAAGCAGTTCCAGCCAGGGATCATAGACGTTGATCAGGAAGAAATATCAAGTATATCATTTAATTATGAAAAACCGTTGGATTTTCTATGAAAAACTATATTGATTTTCTGATTATCTTTTCATAAGTTGGTGAATGTCGGTTTAGCCTGTATTTATAGGCTTTTCCGGCGTTTTTTGCTTTGGAAGATACTTCGCAAATTTCGGCATTTCTAGGTATGATTTTTTAATCAAAAGTAGTAAAAGTGTAGTAAAACTGGCTTTTACTACTTTAAGCAATCAGTCTTTCCATTTCTTCTTTTGCCGAATCAAATGAAGCGTGTGCGTAATAGTTCAGCGTCATGCTGATATTGGAATGACCCATGATATATTGCAATGATTTTGGATTCATTCCGGCGTTGGCTAAACGGGTACAGAATGTATGTCTTAATGTATGCGGCGTGATGTTTGGTAATGCTTCTTTGTGATTCTTGTTGTATTTCTTCACAAGTCCTTTCAACATACTTTCATAACTTGCCGCAACCTTTGGTAAACCATTCTGATTGAGGAACAGGAAATTACTATAACCATCAACAATGATTGGTTCTGCTTTTCCTCTGTTTTTCAGCACTCGTTTAAATGCTTGATAGACTGTTTCGCTCATTGGAATCTGACGGACACCGTTCTTTGTCTTTGGTGTTTCAATGTAGTACCCGATTTCTGAATCCTTTAAAAGCTGATGGTCTACATTGATTATCCTGTTTTCCAAATCCAGCTTGATAGTCAATCCACAAAATTCAGAAATACGAAGTCCAGTTCCTAACAGTATAGTGATTTCATCAACGTATTTTTGATATACCTTATCACTTCTGGCAAAGGAAAGTAATTTTTCTTCCTGCTCCTGTGTCAATGCTACCTTTTGTTCTGTATCATCTTCCAGAACAATATTCAGAGCGAAGTTAAACGGATTCTTTCTGATACAGTCGTCCTCAATCGCTGTGTAAAACGCTGCTTTCAATGAACGCTTGTAATTGTTAATCGTCTTATAAGCAAACCCTTTTTCGCTCATTCTGATAACCCATTCCTTTGCGTCCGACAGCTTCACGCTGTCAATGCTCCTAGCTCCAAGAGGGTCATTCTTCAAAATGTTCATAAGGTGCTGACGTCCTTTTTCTGTGTTACGTTTGACATTCTTCCTGTGGCTTATCTGCTTTGCATAAAGCTGGCAGACAGTCATTTTCTTGCCGATTGTGTCGATACCATCATCAAGGTCTTTTTGTATCTCTTTTATCTTTTCCCTTAACGAAATATCATCACGTTTTCCTGCTGGTGTCTTATCCGTAACAGTCAACTTCCAAGCGTAAACGAATTGAGGTTTTCCGTTTGCGTCTATATATTTATATGCGTATCTTCCATCTTTTCTCTGGCTCTCTCCAGTCCTTAAAATGCGACCTTTATTATCTCGTCTTTTTTTTGACATGATGTAAAGCTCCTTTCCATACTGGAATGAGCCTTGATACGATATATGTATATTATACCATATTTAAGGCTCATTTTCATCATATTACGTCCAGAGAATCTATGATTTTCTCAAATTGTTTTCGCTTTATCTGAACACGGTTTCCATTCATAATCACCCAACTTGCTGTTTGGTTTTCCTCCGCAATTTTACGCAATTTCTTTTCTCCGATACGGAAATATTTTGACGCTTCTTCAATCGTAAGCGTGTATTTTTCCCAGATAGGCACATCAGTATTATTCATTGTGTAACACCTCCTTTACTGTGTGTTTCCGAAGCAGTCAGATGGCTTTGGAAGCTCCACTGGACTTTCACCATTCTCATTCCTATGAGCAGAACCGCACCATGCGAGTGTATCATTATTCAGATATACAGGTCATGGCAGAACGACCATTCCACAAGTCGCTCTCGGATCATTGCATGAATCGCTCGCTTTTTTAGGTCATGGCGTACAATTTCCGCTGGCTCGCTGCATATCAAACGTATCTGACTGCTTTATTCAGTTGTCAAAGAACTACCGACTGTATTTGCCAGTCTGTGAAAATCCACTACCTAGATAATGGACTTTCATAGATTGACAAGCGGAGCAGAGGAAAGGGGAAATGCTCCGCCCGTCTGAATGATTAGATTACGACAATGTCAAAGTTTGCAATCATATCCATGACTGCCGCCTGTATTCTGCCTTTTAATTCAGAATCCACTACCATGTAGACGTTACCGTATTCGTCATACAATTTGCGTAAGCTCAACTTTGATATGTACCCGTCATAGAAATCCAAGATTTCCTGTATTGCAGCTTCATCACCATTCGTAGCCGCCACAATCACAGCAAACGGTATATGTTTATGGTCTTTGTCCATGCTTATTCCTCCTCCATCATTTTTCGTAATTCTTCCAGAGTGCTTGTCCTGTGACGGTAAACAGTAGTGCGTACCACGTTCATAAGCTCTCCGATTTCTGCGTCAGACATATCCATAAAGTATGACAACAAAATGATATTGCGCTTTCTCTCTGGTAAACATTTAAGAGCCTTGCTTAACTGATCGTCAGATACTTGTACTTCCATGCCAAGAACATTGAACACGGTATAATCGCAGGAATAGTTATCGTAAACGCCAGCTTTATTCAATTCCAAATCTGATACATCAGAGAATGGAATTTCATGCTGCAAACGTCTTGAAATACTGCGCTTATACTTCATTGCTGCTCTCTTAATGACTTTTTTCGTAAGGCAATCAAACTGTGCTTGAATAGCCTGCTCGAAAGAAGATGACTTCATATTTTCACCTCCTTTCTGCGTGAGAGTGAATGAGGGTTGTTTTCCCTCTATCCCCCTTTCCGCACAGTAGCTACCCACGCAGCAGCTATTTGTTGCGTTTTCAGAAAAGAACTTGAAAAATATTTTTACGCACGAAAAAAGCACAAGAGAAAAGGCTGTATAGCGTTCTTGTGCTTTATCATTTGTACCTGTTATATGATGTAAAAAACCACATTCAAGGGTGTATTGTCCTGCTATGGTGATTTCAGTTTTTTTGACAATAAAGGGTATGTCATAAAATGTCGATTATGAGATTCTTTCAATGCGGCTACCTCCTAGAGCCGCAAAACAAAAAACCTTATGTGATTTATCCACCGAATTGAGGAAAAAGAAAAACGGCGGCTTTATCTTGACCGCCATCAAATCAGAAATATTTTTGGATATGCAAAAAGGTTACTGCCGATAACGGTTTTTTTTATTTACCGTATAACAGTAATTTTGTTCTTTTTACACACATTAGGAACTGATGAACCATATAACACGTTTTTCTATACCTGTTAGAAACCCAACAGGAACAGTAAAATGTATTGAGGTGATTACATATGCGTAAAAAAGAAGATAAGTACGATTTCAGAGCTTTTGGTCTTGCCATCAAAGAAGCTCGTATGAAACAGGGTCTAACCCGTGAACAAGTGGGAGCAATGATTGAGATTGACCCACGCTATCTGACAAATATTGAAAATAAGGGGCAGCATCCAAGTTTACAAGTGCTTTATGACCTTGTTCATTTATTGAATGTATCAGCAGACGCTTTTTTTCTTCCTGCTTCTGATCTGGCGAAAAGCACCAGAAGAATACAGTTAGAAAAGCAGCTTGATAACCTGTCTGATAAAGATTTAGTTATCATGGAAAGTGTCGCTGACGGAATTATTAAATCTAGGGAAGTGGAGGAAGATTAAACTTCCTCTTTTTCACTCCATATACGAGTTGATTCTTTTAATTTTTGAAAACTCTCGTCACTGATTACGTGTTCTAATTTGTAAGTGTCTGATTCTGCAAGTTTTGGGTCAACTCCCATTTTTATAAGATATTTTGTAAAGAAGCAATGTCGCTCATAAATTTTTTCTGCTATGAGTTTGCCTGTATCTGTTAAGTGTAAAAAATTATTTCTGTCAGTTATTAACAACCCTTTTGCCTTTAATTCCTTAACAGCTCGACTTATACTAGGTTTAGAAAACCCCATATAATCAGCCACATCAATAGAGCGAACCATTCCACCTTTATGTTGTAGAATTAGTATTACTTCTAAATAATCTTCTAATGATTTACCTAATGATTTTTTTAATGTCACATTGTTATTCCCTCCTTTAACAGCCTAGAAATATCAATAATCTGTATCAAGCAGAAATTTTTTGTTCTGCATACCACATAGCTGCATATTTTCCGTCTTTTTTTAGTAATTCATCATGAGTTCCAGATTCAGCGATTTTACCATTTGCCACAACTAAAATCTGGTCTGCATTTTTTACAATAGAAAGTGTATGTGCAATCATCAAAACAGTTTTCTTTTGCTTTAACAAATTGGCTATTGCCTGTTTTACAGCTAATTCATTTTCAATGTCAAGAGAAGCAGTAGCTTCATCTAACAATAGAATAGGACTATTTTTCAAAATAGCTCGTGCTATAGAAATACGTTGACGTTCACCACCAGAAAGCAGATTACCATTTTCTCCAGTTGGAGTATCATAACCCTTTTCCATTTTTCGTATAAATCCATCACAATTTGCTTCTTTACAAGCTGTTTCAATTTCTTCATCAGTAGCAGTAGGACGAGCATGACGTATATTTTCACGAATTGTATCATCAAATAAAAATACATCTTGGTCTACCATAGAGATTTGTTCTAATACACGTTCTGCCGCAACATGATTAATAGGTTTTCCACCAATACAAATCGTTCCACTATCTGACTCATAATATTTTGAAATCAAGTTCAAAATAGTTGATTTTCCCGAACCAGAATCACCAACTATCGCTGTTAATTTTTGGTCTGGAGCTATGAATGACGCTTGTTTCAAAACAGGTTCCCCTTGAACATAAGAAAATTCAACATTTTCAAATGTAATTTCGTGTGAGGTTGTAACAAATGGTTCCATACTTCCTGTTTCTTCTTTTTCTTCCATAACATTTAAAATCTTTGTCTTTGAAATCATCAAATTTTTATAGCTTGTCAAGTCTATAAAAATAGAGTTTGCTAATTTTGCACAGAATATAGACAACATACAAATCAATAAGTACGAAACTGTATCAATATTACCATTAATCCACGGAGTATAAGTCGTCCAAATAATAAGCGGGCAAGTTAGCCAAATTAAAATACCTAAAACTGCTCCAATAGGCAACACTTTAGCTTCGTATATAAAACTAATATCACAGAAATCTTTCATTGCTTTAGTTACAGTCTTATTTTTTGTGCCACCTATACCGTAAGCACGAAAAGTCTGTATACCCGAAACATATTCAACTATGCTGCTTACATTTTCAGCACAAATATCATTCTTTTCTTTTCCGTATTTACGAACCATACGAAATGAGAGCCATAATGCCGGAATCAAAAGTAAGTCAGCAACAAATAAAATCAGTCCTGCTGGTACATAAAAAGTCATAACAAACACAATCAACATAAGTGAAAGAGAAATACTCTTTGCTAAATCTCCGATTTTATGAGTTAATATTTTTTCATAGTTGTTTACGTCAGTAGTTATAGTGTTTATATAATCACCAGTCTGTCCTTGTGTGAAATGTGACAAAGGAATACGCTTGATTTTGTCACCCATAAATAAACGAATATTCTTACTGACTTCAGCACCACCGATTTGTGCCCTTGTATATCCAAAGCCATAAATCAAAACACGAAATAAAAAGATACACGCTAACGTTCCAGTAAGTATTAAGGAATGATGGAAATTAAAGTCACCAGACCAAAGAGATTGCATTACAAAGTAAAGTAACATGAATATACTTCCAGAAAGCAAGCCTTCAAGAACTGTTCCAATAACACCGATATAAAAGTTTTTATTTTTCTTTAATATTTCTTTACTTGTCATTTTTGTTACCTCCTTCCAACTGATAGGAAATATTTCTCGCTGCTTCATAATCAGTCCATGCTTTACGATAATATTCATTATTCTTTCTCACTTCTTCATGAGTGCCAACACAAGTAATCGTATGATTTTCAACAACAGCGACACGGTCACACATTTTTAATGCACTTAATCTATGCGCAACAATGATAACAGTTTTTCCTTTGCATAAGTTAAAAATAGCCTTATCAATTTCCATCTGATTCTCTGGATCAGAAGCGGAAGTTGCTTCGTCCAAAATTAAAATAGGGGAATTTTTTAAAATAGCTCGTGCGATTGCAATTCTTTGTTTTTCTCCACCAGAAAAACGTGAGCCAAAGCTACCTACTTTCGTATCATAGCCATCTGGTAAGGACATAATAAAGTCATCAATTTGTGCTTCTTTTGCTGCTGCACGGACTTCATCTAAACTTGCATTACTTCCCATGCGGATATTTTCAAAAACACTATCACGGGTTAAGAATGTTTTTTGAAATACAATGGCAACATTTTTAAGTATTGTTTCGTAGTTTAATTCTTTTACATTTTTGCCGCCAATCAATACTTCGCCCTCATTTACATCATAAAAGCGAGATATTAGTTCAATGACTGTACTCTTTCCTGCACCGGAACGTCCAACTAGAGCAATACGTTCACCATCTTTGATGTCTAAATTACAATTTTTAAGTACGTCTGTTTTTCCATCATATGAAAAACGTACATTTTGTAATTTTATATCATGGTTAGCTGGAAAGTCTGTACCTCCCACATAAACAGGAATGCTTAATATTTCATCTGTTTTGGTAATCGCACTCAATACATTTGCAAAATTTGTTCCCAATTCTTGTAAAGGACGGATTTCTGTTAAATACAATGAGCCTACATATACAAATAGCAATAATGCACTTGCTGTTAATGAACCTTTCAAAAAGAACATTCCACCAAAGGGAACCATCAGCAGCATTCCACATTCAATGATAACTACGAAAGAAGCATATGGAGGCCCCATTCTGTGTGACATTTCATTCCACATAGCATTTTCTTCTTGTATTGCATTGGTATATTTTTGAAATGATTTACTCCCCATGTTATAAGCCTTAATCAATTTCATTCCGCTAATATATTCAATCATCACAGAGTTAAGGGAAGAAATTGATTTATTAGCACGTTCCATCAAATTGTCTGTATTGCGGAACATAATTCCCATCATAACAACAGCAGCAATGAGAGGAATCAATGAAATTAATGCTAATGGAACGTTTACAGTCATTAGATAAATAAAAATTACCAATGGTCCGACAAGATAACATACTAAGTCTGGTAAATTATGTGCTAAAAACAATTCCAATTTTTCAATATCTTCATTGAGTACAGTTTTTATATCACCTGTGCGGCGTTCATTAAGTGCGCCTAAAGGAACTTTTGCCATATGGTCTGCAACCATGCAGCGTACTTTATATAATGCTCCATACGCTCCTTTATGAGAAGCAACACCAGAACAACCGAATAATGCAAAACGTAAAGTAACCGCTATTGCTATCATTATAGAGATTTTCATAACAATTTCTTTTGTGCAAGTCCCCGTAAAACCTGCTTCCATAAGTTGATAAATACCAATGTAAGGTATCATTGTGCAAAGACCACTAATTAATGATAATAGCACTGATAAGAATAACCAAAATTTCTGTCCTCCTGCCCAATGTAATAATAGAGCTACAGGATTTTTCTTCTTTTTCATTTCTTATTCCACCTTTCCTTTTATTTTGAAATAGTAAATAATTCCTTTATTTTAGGAATATTATCCTTTAACATAAGTAAATCATCTGGCATTTCACCCTCATCAAAATGAACCACACGCGAACAAGTATGACAAACAAATTCATAATCATGAGTTACAACGAAAATGACTTTTCTCATAGCAGCAAGCTCTTTAATCAAATCAGCAACTTGTATCATGCTATCATAATCAAGACCGCTGGTAGGTTCGTCAAAAATAAGTAATTCTTTATTACAAATCATACTAACTGCGACTGCGACACGCTGCTTTTGACCGCCAGATAAAATGTTAGGGTGACAATCCCGAAATTGGAGCAATCCTAATCTTTTCATAGTTTCTTCAACAATTTGTTGATTAGGGTTTTTGATTCCAAAAGAGCATTCCGAGTAAACACTATCCGCAAATAATTCATAATTTACATCTTGCATAACCATGTAAGAAAGTTTTAATCTTGATTTGCAGTTTTGTAATGAGCCATTCCAAAAAAATTCTCCCTTACAATTTTTATGCAAGCCACACAAAGCACGGGAAAAGGTTGTTTTACCTGCACCATTATGACCGACTATTGCAATCACTTCTCCCGATCTTGCGTCTAAATTAATATGCTCAAGAATAGTTCTTTTTTTATAATACAGCGATATGTCATTGAGCTTTAAAATAGGCTTTGACGCAAGATTATCGTGTGATAATGGTTGTTCATCATTCAAATTAATTGCTCGAAGCCCCATATTCTTTCTTTGTGTAGGCGTTAATTGATAAAATTCTTCTGGATTGTAAATACCAGCAATCTCTCCATGTTCCAAATAAATGATTCTGTCAACAATATCCATCAAATAATAAAGCCTGTGTTCTGCAATGAGAATCGTCTTACCTTGTTCTTTGATTAGACGTATATGCTCTTGAAGTTCTATTATGGAAGTCATGTCTAAATTAGAAGATGGTTCATCTAATAAATAAATTTCTGGATTCATAGCATATACAGAAGCAAAAGCAATTTTTTGTTTTTCACCGCCGGAAAGTTCAAAAATATTTCTATCTCTTAAATTTTCAATATCTAATTCTTTTGTGGTCTGCTTAACACGCTTAACAAGTTCTTTTGGAGGGAGTGATTCATTCTCGATTCCAAAAGCAATCTCGCTGTCTGTATCTACATTAAAAAATTGTGTACGAGGATTTTGAAATACTGAACCAACTTTTGTAGCAATCTCGTACATTGGTAATTCAGAAATATCATGGTTATCTATTAAGACTTTTCCTTGTAATTCACCAATATAAAAGTGAGGAATTAAACCGTTAATCAATCGAGTGATAGTTGTTTTTCCACAACCACTTCTTCCACAAAACAAGATACATTCCCCGTCCTTGATTGTGAGATTGATATTGTGTAAACTACCATGTTTTTGACCTTGATAAGAAAATGATATGTTTCGCAATTCAATCATTTATATAATCACCCCCTTTATATGTAACTCAATTAAGAGAAATATCAAAAAGCATAAAAATACAATACCATCTGAAATTTTGAATTTTATTTGAACCAAGCAAGTTCGAGGTTTAGGATTCTCAATTCCACGAGTAACAGAAGCGATTGAAAGTTCATCTGCTGCTTTTGACGCAGCCATCATCAAGGGAACATAAATACACTCTACTGTCATACTGGGATTTGTGATAAACCCTTTTAAAGACGGGGATATATCTCTCATTCTCATTGCGTCTTTAATATAATGCCAATCTTCTTGAATTGTTGGAATATAACGCAACATAACCGCTAATGGTATCACGAGTTTTTTAGGAGCATGAACACGGTTCATAGCAGATAAAAACTCACTGACTTTTGTTGTAGAAAGAACAATGCCCGATAACATTCCACAAGGATATACTTTGTGAAAAAGTCCAAGAAAAGCAACGAACATAGTTCTTAATGCTCCACTCATGTTATCTAGTGTCCAAATTGTAAACATATAGATTAACAAATAAAATATGATACCTTTAAAAGCGTATTTCCATTTCTTACAACATACTCCGAAAATTCCAATTATCATTATTAATACTAATTCATATTGGAGTGATGGAGCTAACATTGCAGAGAAAACACAGAGCAAAAGTAATACAACTTTTGTTCTAGGGTCAATCGAAAGTTTTTTATCTTTAAACCAATCTATCATCTAGTAATACCTGCTTTTTCAAATTGCTTTTTCAGCATTCTGCAACCAACCCATGCACTAAAGGCAGCGATTAATAAAGTTCCTAAAACTATAACGACTAATAACCAAGATGGAGCTGCTGCGTTCATTGCGTCAATATAAGATTGTTCTGTACCATTTTTTAGCATTGTGCCAGCCCACCCCTCCGGGTCAATAAAATAAACAACATAGGTATATATTCCACCTAATGACATGACCATATAAGATAAGACATTCAATTTTTTGCTCTTGTATTGTCCTATTCCAGCCACAATATCAGCAACGATTCCCATTGCAATATAGCCCAATGAAAACGCCCAATGCATACCTGTTGCAAACCAAATTATTCCGATGATAATACCTAAAATAGTGATACTCCAACGTTTATGAACTTTTGCAACCATAAGTAGATATATCGGTCCACATAATAAAGCACTACCTAATGGCATATAAAACGTTAAGACAGGATTAACTGCAAAGAACATTCCTCCTATCATTGTGAATACGAAAAAGATAGCAGTAAAAATCCCTGTGTTTACTAAGTCTTTTACAGTCAATCCTTTTTGCGTTGAAATTACTTGATTACTCATATTTTTTTACCTCCTTGATTTTTAAAATAATTGACCTATAATTTAAAATCTGATAACATGGTTAGTGTCTGCTTACCATATTTCTAAAAATATACTTTTATGAGACGAATCGCAATACTTTGAAAAGATGTTCGTCTTTTCATTGCAAAAGTTCGTCCAATCGTTTCAAGGAGGGAATTATTTTGAACAATTTAATTGCTGATTGTTATCAGCCTCTTTTTGATGAACATAAATTTATTAAAGTAGAAAATAATGGGAAGTTTAATTCTGCTGGTGAATGTTGGGAACTTTCTCACGAAATAGGTGAGGGTTACTATTGGATTTATGCTCAAAAAGATTTATATGATATTAAAATACATGATTTCTATTTCCACGAAGATTCTTTTATGACATTTGAATTACCAGAATGTTTAAGTATTACACAATATGAATCAATATCGGGAGAAGAATTGACACCATATCGTAGACTTTCTGCCGGTTGTATCAAAACATTTGTAGGCGGTTACGAACCTTATAAAATATTGATACATAAAAAAATTCCAATTCGTTCTATTGGAATTGAGATTATGCCAGCATATTATGAAAAATATTTAAAGGAGCAATATTCTGATGATTATACAAGCCCATTTTCTGCGTTTCGTCAAATAGACCAAACAATGGATTTTCCAGAAATGGCAAAGTTGTTACATGAAATTAAAATGTATCGTGGTGAGGGAATAGCAGCTTGCTTATTTTATGAAAGCAAGATTGCAGAAGTTGTTTCTTTAGTATTAGAAACACAACAAAAAAGTAAAAAAAAGAAAAGAAAAAAATTATCTCAACAAGATATTGCGGCATTAGAGAATGTTACTGCATATTTGAATGACCATTATGCTTTTGAAATTCCATTAGAGCGTTTAGCTCAAATTGCTTGTATGGGAACAACTAAATTAAAAACTTCTTTCAAGAAATATCACGATTGTACTATTACCGAATATATTCAACAACGTCGTATGGGGCAAGCTGAACACTTGCTTGCTAATACAGACCTTACTATTGGACAAATAGCTCAAATGATTGGTTATTCAACATCAAGTCGTTTCGCTGAATTATTCAGAAAAAGCACAGGTATACTTCCAGCCGAATTTCGTAAAATCATACAAAATAAATAATAAAGAGCGTGCAAATCCGATTTATGTGGAAATGCACGCTTTTTATACTATCCTACAATCTTCCAGTTACTATCTTTTTCCAGTGTCAAATCAAACTGTGAAATCTGTGTTGCCTTTGTTCTCTGGTCGAGATATTTCACTGATAATGACACTTTGACCTGCTCTCCGTCCTTGATGAAGATAGGATTTACCAGCTCCGAAAACATATAATCACAGTTTACAGGTTCAAGCACATTGCCAGATACATAGTAGGCAAGTTCTTTTTCCGTAGCTGTTGGATAGAGCTTGAAGAAAGTTTCTAAGAACTCTGTCACTTCTTCCGTTGTGGCAGCGTCCACCGTTCCGTCAGATTCCTTTGTCTTTGGTTCATAGCTGGATTTTGTCGGTGTGCTGCTAATCGTCGGATTCTGTGTGATAACCATGTTTCCACTACCATCTACATGAACCACTACCATGTAAGCGGAGGTATAACCGATTGATGTTTCACCCTCCGTTACCGTCTGATCTACCGAGTAGACAACGGTAAAGTCGTCCGTTCCAGCCTGTTCTATATCCCAAATCTTCACATCTGTGACCGTAGAGCTTGTAGGTATATCCTGTCTTACCGTATCAACATTCAAATCCTGTAAACTTTTTGTCAGATAGTTATTGATGGCTGCGGTTCGTGCGTCAATGGATTCCTGCGTGTTGCTCCAAGAATAGTAGGACTTCACAAAGGCTTTTACAAAGTTCTCTATCCTGTTGGTATCGACAATCTTTTGTTCAATGACTTCCTTTTCATGTACCGTGTGCATATCAATGGCGGTGAAATTCTTATACACCCCAAAACTGACGCTTGCAATCAGCACCAGCCACAGGGCAATCACGGTTTTCTTATGCGTGCCGACTTTCATCACAGGCACTTTTTTTTCCTTTTTCGGTTTCGATTCCTTATCCTTTTTCTTAAATAGCATAGCACCATTCCTTTCTTATTTGGTTTTCACTCGTCCAGCACCAATCAAGTGTTGCTGCCAGTACGAGCTTGTTAAATCTGTATATCCGATAGGGTCGCCAGCGTGATACATTCTGCTGTTTCCGGCATAGATTCCTACATGAGTGACGTATGTTCCAGCGTTATAGGTTGAGTAGAAGAACACCAAGTCACCAGCTTTTGCCTGTGACAGCGGTATGTGCTGTGTAGCGTCATACTGTGCCTGTGCAGTACGAGGTAAGCTGATACCAGCCTTTCCATAGCACCATTGAACCAATCCCGAACAGTCAAAAGAAGTGTTGGGATTGTTGCCGCCATACACATACTTCCAGCCTTGATACTTCAACGCTTCATTGAAGATTGCCTGTGCGGTAGCGTCACTGAAACTAGGCACAGCTAAATACTGACTGACTAATTTTACATAGAACATATTCCCGTACTTATAACGCCAGCCGCCATTTTCTTTTATGGCAATCTCATTATTGTATGTAACCGTTACACCGCCGGACTTGTCCTTTGCGAAGCTGACCGCCAGCTCAAAAGTATACTTTTTCCCATGACTGGAAACGTAATCAATGAAGCCACTACCATAGTTATAGGACTGTACCACTGTGTTGATGTCACAGCCTTTCGCTTCTGCGGATTTTAAAAGCTCCGAGAAGTATTTACACCCCTGTTTGATGGAATCCTCCGTGGACAGGGAATTAAGCGGCAGACCAAGTGATTCACTGGCTTGCATAACGTCTGTCGTACCAGTGCCGCCGGATTCCACCTGCATAATCGCAAGCAGATAGTTCACATAGTCAGAAATCCCGTATTCCTTTGCGTATTTTTCTACCGTAGGCTGATGTTTCAAGACTTCTTGTGACAGGTTCAGTCCAGAAAAATCAAGACTGGAAGAACCGCTTTCTTCATCATCTGCGGTCACGATAAACAGGAACAGAAGCAGACAGATAATCACTGTGAAAATCCCACCGAACACAGCGAAATGCCTTAACTTCATTTCTTGCCGCCTTTCTTACTGGTAGATTTTTTCACAGTGGATTGTGTTATATTTTTCTTTTGAACTGTCTTTGTCTGTGATTTTCGCTGCACAGTCTGTCGTAAACCATCTGTAGCAGCTTGCGAATGTTTATCTGCTGGATGGGATTCTCTGATAACCTGCGTTTGCGATTTTGTCACAGGCTCTTTTGTCTTGCTTGATTGCGGCTGCTCCTTTGTCACCGTGACAGGACGCTCCTTGACGTTCCGCTCTGGCTTTGAAGAAGTCGCCTGTGAATCCGATTTTACAGGAACAGGCGTTGTGGCTGGTCGCTCATGCACCGGGGCAGCTCTCTTTGTCGCTGATCCGGCGGCCTGTTGCTCCTTATCCTTTGATTCCTGCTTGTCCTGTGCCTTATCCACAATCGGACGCTGCGGATTCTGTTTCTCTGACTGTTGTTGTTTCAATACCGATTTTTTATCCACGATTCCACGCTTTGAGGTAGACTGTGATTCCTGCGTATTGCTCTGTGAACTATGTACGGTCTGTGAGGAATCCGTTTGACTTTTCTTATCCGGCAATGCAGGCGGCTTTTGTGATTTGGAATCCGGAAGAGCTGGCGGCTTGCTGTTACCTCCACCATAAGAAGCAGAAGTATTGTGATTTGCTCTGGTATGCGTGTTACCTGTCTGTTTGGTACTGTCTGCTTTTTTCGTAGAGCTGGAAGAAGAAGCAGCCGCACCAGCTACACCACCAGCCGCACCAGCCGCAACGGTTCTTCCGATTTTACGCTCCAAGCGTCTTGCCCTGCGG
>OAWB01000364.1_pt1 | contig 32331 bp, 32 predicted proteins | sample 1550621 | NCBI WGS metagenome assembly OAWB01 (sample SAMEA2580107, study PRJEB22360) | human gut metagenome | biome: human gut; feature: human-associated habitat; material: faeces | place: Denmark | collected 2008/2010
ACTGGGCGATCACCGGCATCGGTGGCGGCCAGACCCTCGGCAGAGAGCAGCAGCAGGCCGTGCATATCAATGCTGCCGTCTGCGTTGCGGGTGGGAGCAACGGAGGTATCCAGACTCTGGAACCAGCTCTCCTTCACCGTGACGGTGTTGGTGGATTTATTGTGGCTGGTCTGGGTCTCAGCGTCCCAGTAGAAGTTGTCCAGGCCGTAGACAGCGGTGCTGCTCTGGCTCTGGAGTGCCAGCTGCTCCTTGCCGTCCGTGCCCTTGCGGAAGGAAATGATGCCGTCAGCGGCGTAGTCGGTCACGGCGGACTTGTCGCCGGTGTACAGTGCAACGTTATAGCCCTCGTTGTTGTAGGAGGTGGAGTTGTACACCTTCACGTCCGGGCAGGAATTGGAGTCGATGCCCTTGGCGGCGTTGTCGTAGGAGATGGAGTTGAGCAGCTTGTGGTTGCCGGGCAGGTTGGTGCCGCCCATCTTGAAGCCGTTGCCGTTGCCTGCCTCGATGGTGGTAGCCACATTGCTGAAGCTCAGGTTGCCGTTTGCGTCACAGGTAACGGTGGGGAACTGCAGCGGCTGGTTTTTTGCCGGGGCTGCGGCCAGCATCAGGTAGCCGTTTTTGTAGGCTACGCAATTCTGGATGGTTACAGCGCCAATGGAGCCGGTGGCAGCCTTGGCGAACAGGTCCCAGCCGTCGTCAGCGTTGTAAGCGGCGATGCAGCCGTCAAACACGTTGCCCTCGCCGGTGGTCAGCTTGGCGGCAAAGCCATCGGCATCCTCCATGGCGCGGTCGGCGTTGTTCATGGAGGTGCAGTTCTTGATGGTGTTGTAGCTGGGCCACAGAGCTTTGTTATCCGTAGACAGGCCGGAGACCTGCAGGCCGGTGTTGCCGTTGTTGTAGAAGTTCATCTGCTCCAGCACGCAATGGCTGCCGGCCAGCTGCATACCCTTGGCACCGTCCTTGGTGTTGGTGATGTTCAGCTTGCTGATGCTCCAGTAGTTGCCCCAGACGCTGAAGCCGGTGCCCACGCCGCCAAAGTCCAGCGTGGCGTAGCTGCCGTCTGCGGTGGTCAGGGTGATGGGAGCCTCGGCGGTGCCATCGCGGCCGCGCTCTACCTTCAACTCACCGGTCAGGGCGTAGGTGCCGCCTGCCAGCTGGATGGTCTGGCCTGCGGCGGCGTAGTTCAGCGCGGTCTGCAGGTCTACGGCGTCCGCAGCGCTGGTGCCGTTATGGGCAGCAGTGCCGTCCGGGGTGACCACGATGACACCGTTTGCGCCCAGTGCCCGCAGCGAGACCTTCTTTTCAATGGTGGCGGTCTTGTAGCTGCTCAGCTTCTCAAAGGCGCTGATGACGTAGCTCTTATCCGGGGTGAACACCACCTTAAAGGTGGTGTCGCGGGTCACGGTGTAGCTCCGGGTCAGGGTCTCACCGACCTTGACGGCAAGGTTCTTGTCCACAAGCTTGCCGTTGGCGTACACCTTGGCGGTGCCGTCTGCATTGGCCTTGAAGGCCAGCGCGTAGCTGCTGCCGGTGCAGGTGGAGGGGCTGGTGATCTGGTACACCGGGGCAATGTAACTGGTGGGCTGCAAGGTCCACTCCGAAGCATTCCATGCACTGGTGGTGTAGGTGATGTTGGAGAAGGTCACGTTCATGCCGCGGGCAGCTGCAAAGCCCAGATACGCCTTCTTTGCCTCCTGCACGGTCATGGGGTCGTCCAACTCAGCATACTTGGAAACGCTGGTGGCGGTGCTGCTCTTTGCCGGGATATACAGGGTAGAAGAGCCGATCACCGTGCCGGTGGTGCCGTCCGCATTGATGGCGTACTGGGTGGCAACATAGCTGTTGCTGGTCTTGGCCAGACTCACGCGGTAGGTGTCGCCCTGCTTGATGGTCTGGCTGCTGAAGGCGGCGCGGGTGGCCTTGACCTCGTTGGAGGCGGCGGTCTCGTTGGAGATGATACCGGTGTAGCTGCGCACACCCACGGCGTCCTTGATCTCTACGCCGTCCAGCGGGAGCTTGGTGCCGACGACAGAAATTTGATTCGAGAAATAGCTGCCGGAGCCGCTGATGCTGTCGCGCACCATGAGGGCAAATCCCTCCTGACCGTCCGGAGCCGGGTTCACATAATCGATGGTGACATCGGCCTGCAGATAGAAGTTCTGGGTGGTCGGGTCGATGGTGGTGTAGTAGAAGGACAGGCCGTCTGCCGGGGAGTCCGCGACGAACTTGCCGCCCTTCTTGTCGATGGTGCCATCATCTTTGATGGTGCAGGAGTTGAGGGTGACCTTGCCGTTGATGTCCGCGCCATCTGCGATGGTGTTGACTCCTGCTGCAGTGGAGGTGCCGAAGGCTTTGAACTGCCAGTCGCCCGATGCGGAGGAAGACCCCTCCGCAAATGCGGCCAGCGGTGTCATGCCCAGAAGCATCGCGCCTGCCAGCAGTCCGGCCACGGTGCGCCGGATGCTTTGCTTTGCGTTTTTCATGGTGATTCTCCTTTTCCCGGTTCACGGTGCAGACACGGTTTGTCTGTATTGCGTGGACAATGTTATATTCAAGGTAACATGTTTTCGGACATTTTACAAGAATCACTTGAAGAAAAACAACATTTTCAGCATTCAACATAAATTTTTTTTGGCTGTTTTTGGATAGAATGCTATAAAAATGAAGGGAAAATGCGATTATATGACTGCAAAACTTGTATACTTCAATACGTTAAAGAAAGTTTGGAGAACCATTCAAAGAAGTGCTCCAAACAAAAGCAGAATACAGTTATTTTGACATAGCAACGCTACTTATATAGAGTGAAGCACTACTTATAAATAGTGGCGTCAGAAATTGAGATTTTGTGATACAAAAAAGACACCCTCGCTTTTGATAGGAATCTCATACAGGGAATTCCATATCTCAATGCGAAGGTGTCTTAATAACGAGGGTCATCTCATTACGGCTACGATCTCTTTTATGATGTTTAGCAGCCGATGAAATTGCTCTGGCGAAAGTCGCGGGTAATCTGAGAGAAATACTGCAATGCGGCATTCATGTCACAACGTAAGGCAAAAAGCTCTAGGCTTAACCCCTCTTCTTTGCGGAGCTTTCTGATTCGTTCTCCAACAAGGGATGCTAGTTCGGCTGGTTCAGATTCAGGCTGATCTTTCGCTTTTTTCACAGAGAACACCTCATTTGCGGGCAATCATCAGATGCCACGGAACGTAAAGGTGAACTCCACGGGCTTGGTCACATCAGGAATATACTCCGGGTGGACATTGGCGCCCCAGCTGTCATCGCCGCCAACGCCCATCTGCTCGCCCATAGCACGGATGACCGTGTAATGGACCGGGGGCAGCTCGTAGGGATGCTTGGCACTCTCCATTTCATGGGGAGTGTAGGGCAGCGCAGAGAAGAACATGGGCTTTGCGGCATCTGCGGTAAACAGCAGCCCGCGACCCTTGCGGTCCACTACCTTGGCCCAGCGCACAGCGGTCTTTGCGCCGCACTCCTGCGGCACAAGGTACTGTGCCATGTTGTCTGCGACCTTGTTCTGGTAAATGCCCAGCTTGGCACCATGCTGGCGATCCCAGTAGGTCTCCGCAGGGCCGTTTCCGTACCACTCCACCGTGTCGTAATCGGCGTCGATCTTGAACAGCACACCGAACTCCGGCATTGCTGCAAGTCCTTCCACCGGGTCATAGTGCAGGGTGGTCTGGATGCGGCCATCACCGAACACACGGTACTGCAGGCTGCACTCTGCTGCGGGGCTGGTCTGGAGGTTATAGAGATAGGTCACGACCACGCTGTCGGCTTCCACCTCGCAGGTGGGGTTCTGGAGGATGGTGCCGCCGTGAACAGACGGGATCTCCTTGCCGATGCCCTTGGCGGTAGCGTACAGGCTTGCCAGCTTCCACTGGCCGCGAACGCCGCCCATGTTGTTGCCACAGTCGTTGTCGGTGGGAGCGCGCCAGAAGTTGGGCCGGGGGATCTCCTGAATCATCTCCTTGCCGGCATAGCGGTAGGAAGTCAGACCGCCGTTCAGGTCGGAGAACAAAACATCGAAATTCTCACCCCGGACACCGATATTGTGTGTACCGTGCGTAACGGTAAACGGTGCGACCTTCTTGCTGGGAATGGAACGGACCACAGCGATCACACCCTGTCCAAAGGCGACTTCATGACCCTTCTTTGCCCAGCCGGTGTCCGCCTTCAAGCAGAAGCTGATGGTCACCGCATATTCACCGGGGAGCGCAGGGACCATAAACGGCAGCGGGAAGCTGGAACGCTCTTCGGGAGCAACATCAATATTGGCTAGTTCCTGCTGCTGATACAGCTTTCCATCACGGTGCAGCAGAGCAACGCAGTCGAAAGCACCCGTAGAGGTGAACAGGTTCTTGTTCCAGACTTCGAAGCCAGAGTTGTCGATGGAAACGGCGATGTTCTGATAGCAGAACCTGACTTCCTGCATCTTGGGAGAAGGAGCACGATCACCACCGTAGGCAATGCCGTTTCCGCTGAAATTATAGTCGGTAGGACGCTCACCGAAGTCGCCGCCGTAGGCTTGGAACCACTTGCCGTAGCGGTCTTTTTTCCAGATGGACTGGTCGATGTAATCCCAGATGAAGCCGCCCTGATAGCCGCAGTCCTTCTGGTCGGCAAGTTCCGTGTACTTGTGCAAAGCACCGTTGGAGTTGCCCATAGCATGAGAGTATTCGCACTCGATATAAGGCCGCTTATCGCCCTGTGCCAGATACTCCTTAATGTCCTTCACCGTGCTGTACATATGGCTCTCAATATCGGTGGTTTCGAGGAAGCGGGGATCATTGACCACACCTTCGTAATGCACCAGACGGGTGTCATCAAAGCGGCGGACCATCTCTGCCATCTGGAGCAGAGTCTCACCACCAAACGATTCGTTGCCCAGAGACCAGATCAGAACAGCAGGATGGTTTTTGTCACGCTGGCAAGTGGAATTCATGCGGTCAAACAAGACAGCTTTCCACTCCGGCTTATCATTGGGCAGAACGCCCTCGATGCCACGAATGCCCGCCTGATGGATGTCCCATGTGCCATGGGATTCCAGATTGTTCTCTGCAATCAGATACAGACCATACTCGTCGCACAGGTCATACAGTGCATCCTGATTCTGGTAATGGCTGGTGCGGATGGCATTGATGTTGTTCTGCTTCATGGTGATGATGTCCCGAAGCAGTTCCTCATGGGTGTGTACGCCCACAGCACGACCCGTAATGGAGCTGAACTCATGACGGTTGGCACCTTTGAACACGATGCGCCTGCCGTTGAGCAGCATCCGATCGTTCTTCAGCTCGAACTTGCGGAAACCGACTTTCTGCCCGGTCACCTCTACCGGATGGCCTGCATCGTCCAGCAGCTCGATTTCCAGTTCATACAGAGCCGGGTCCTCTGCACTCCACAGGTGGGGGTTCTCCACCGCATGGCTGAACAGAGCAGAGCCGCCGTTCAGTGCGATTTTTTCGGAGAACACTTCCAGCTCACTGCGGCGCAGGGTCAGACGGGCCGCGCCCTTGCCCTCCACCTGCAATGCAGCTTCCAGCGTGGAATGAGTAAAATCATCCCCGGCAAACAGCGTTTTGACGGATATATCTTCCAGATGCACGGTGGGGATGGCGTACAGCCACACGCTGCGGAAGATGCCGGAGAAGCGGAAGAAGTCCTGATCTTCGCACCAGCTGGAGGAAGTCCACTTGAACACCTGCACGGCAAGTTTGTTCACGCCCGGCTGGAGATAGGGAGTCAGATCGAATGCGTGTGCGGAGAAGCTGTCCTCGGTGTAACCCACATAAGACCCGTTCAGCCAAAGAGCCATGCCGCTTTCCACACCCTCGAACTCGATGTGGACGGGCTTGCCCTGCATGGATTCCGGCAGCTCGAAGTATTTTACATAGCTTGCCACCGGATTGAACCGCTGCGGGATCTCACCCGGCTGTACCTCTTCACGGCCATCCCACGGATACTGAACATTCGCATACTGGGGAATGTCGTAGCCCTCCATCTGGATGTGTGCCGGAACATGAATGTCATCCCAGCCGCTGCAATCGTAATCCGTCTTTTCAAAGCCGGGGATGGCACTGGTGTAGTTCTTTGCGTAGGCGAATTTCCAGATACCGTCCAGCTTCAGCGCCAAAGAAGAGGAGCCTGTCCGATATTCTTCGCGGGAAGCGTAAGTACGGAAACCTGCATGAGCATTCAGCACGTTTTCCTTGAAAAAGGTGGGGTCTTTTACTTTTGCAAAATCAAATGCAGCCATATTGTTCCTCATTTACCGTATTATGTGATTGAAAAAATTCCTTCATCGTCCCCCAGAGGAGATGGGGATTCCTCTGGGGGAACAGGAGATGAAGGAGAAAAAGTGGATGGCGGAAAGACAGAGAATTACTTCACCGCGCCGGTGATGCCCTCTGCGAACTGCTTCTGCAGAACGAAGAACACGATCATGGTGGGGATGGAGCAGAACAAAACGCCCATCATCAACATACCGTAGTCGATGGAGTAGCCGGACGCAATGTTGGCGATCAGCATCGGCATGGTCTGCGCACGGTTATCGGTCATAACGACCTTCGGCCACAGATAAGCGTTCCATGCGTTCATGAACGTGATGACCGCAGCCGCCGCATAGGTGGATTTCATGATGGGAACATACATCCGGAAGAAGATGCCCGTTTCACTCAGGCCATCAATGCGCGCTGCCTGCATCAGATCGTTGGGGAAGTTGCGGGAGTTCTGTCGGAACATCATGATCAGGAACGGAGTGGAAATGCTGGGCAGGATGAACGCCCAGACACTATTCAGCAAACCGGCTCTGGACATCATCTTGAACAAAGGAACCATCGTGGCAACCTGCGGCACCATCATGGCGAGCAGCAGGATGCTGAACAAGCGGTCCTTGTTCTTATCATGATACAACTCAAAACCAAATCCTGCAAGAGAGCAGACGAACATGGAAATCACGGTCTGCACGATCGCATACAGGAAGGAGTTGCCCATGGCACCTGCCAGATTCTGCGATGCGATCAGATTTTTGAAGTTCTGCATCGCATAGGTGCCGAACATGATCTTGCCGCGGGCAACATCCAGTGAGGTATTGGTCGCCGCAGAGATCATCCACAACAGCGGGAAAACCGAAAGGAACGAGATGATGATCAGGAAGATGTAAGCAGGGAGCAGTCTGCGCTGGATCATCTGCTTCCTGCCTTTTTCACGCTGCACAAGTGCGTGGGTTTCTGCTGTATTAGTCACGCTTGTCACCTGCTTTCATGCTGATAAAGGACAGGATGGCAACCATCACGAAGATGACGAAGGACAATGCCGAAGCATAGCCGAAGTTTGCAACGCCCTGACCCATGGAGTTGTTGTAGATGTAGTGCGACATGGTGATCGTTGCATTCGCCGGACCGCCGGCAGTCAGGTTGACCGACTCATCGAACAGCTGCAAGGTGCCGTTGATGGACATGATGGCGGTCATCACGATGGTGGGCATCAGCAGCGGAACAGTGATCTTCCAGAACGTCTGCCAGCCGTTGGCACCGTCAATTTTGGCTGCTTCGTACACCGAGTAGTCGATGTTCTGCAAACCGGCCAGGAAGAACACCATGTTGTAGCCCGTCCAACGCCAGATCAGAGCCAGAATAATGATGATCTTTGCGCTGGTGGGATTGCCGAGGAAGTTGTAGTGCGTTTGCAGGATGCCCAGCTTGCACAAAACCGTGTTTATCAGACCGTCCGTTGCAAACAGGGATTTGAAGATCAGGGAGTACGAAACCAGAGAAGTTGCACAGGGCAGAAATACGCAGGTGCGGAAGAATCCCTTGAACTTCAAATCGTGATTGTTCAGCAGCTGTGCCAGCAGGATTGCCAGGATCAGCATGATCGGAACTTCCACGACCAGATACAGGAAGGTGTTTCCCATCGAGCGCAGGAACAGTGCGTCCTTGAACATTCGGGTATAGTTGTAGGTCAGTGGGCTGGCCCACTTCATGTTTGCACTGGAACCCGTTTTCAGGGAGGTCAGAAAACCGTTGATGATGGGGATAAAGCTCATGATGGTAATAAGGACCGTGCCGGGCATCAGGTAATACCAGCCCGCACGACGCTGTTTTGCCATCAGAGAACCGCTTTTTTCGTTCTTCAATGTCAAACCCTCCTTCGGATGAATCAGAAGGTCTTAAAGACCCATCTCGAAGCGGAGCTGCTGTTCAGCGTTTGCCAGTTCATCGTCCAGCTTGGAGCCGTTGACGGTGTTGATGATAGCAGTGATCAGGTAAACGCCAGCGCGGAAGTGGTAATCGCTCTGCTCGATCACAGGAACATGAGAACCCATCTCAACAATCTGCTTGTAAATCGGCTCATTGTTGAAGAACTCAACGCCCTCGTTGTAAACATCGGAGTCTGCACACTTCAGAACCGTGGTGACAACGCCGCCGTCACGAAGGGCGTTATCATAGGTCTGGGTGCTGCCGCCGAAGGTGTATGCGAGGAAGGACTTTGCCAGATCAACATTGCCGCAGTTGGCAGTGATGTACAGGCCGCAGCCGCCATTGGAGGCATAGCCCTCGCCGCCGTCCAGCGTAGGAATGGTGGTGATCTCCCACTTGCCGGAGTTCTCGGTGACAGCCTCCATGGTGGGGATGATCCAGTTGCCGTTCAGCACACCGGCGACCATGTCGCCCTGAATGCTCTGGTCGATGTAGTCGCTCCAGCTGTTTGCCAGATAGCAGGCCTTGCGCTTGCCCATATCCACGATGGTCTCGCAGACACGATGCAGCGTTTCGTTCCCGGTGATCCAAGGCTCTCCGTCCTTGAACTCGGCAACGCCCTCAGACTGCATCATCATATAGACCAGATCGCCGCCGTCTGCGCTGGTGGAGAACAGGTATTTGCCTGTCTTTGCGTAGACCTGCTCACCAATATCGGTCAGATCGGACCACTTGATGCCGGTCATATCGTCCACGGTCTTGCCGACTTCAGCCAGCAGGTCGGTGCGGTATGCAAAGATAACAGTGCTGTTGTCCACGGGAACGCCGTAATGGACGCCGTCTACGATGGAGTAAGACAGCTTTTCCTTGCTGAAGCCGTCCCAGTCAATGTCTGCGCCCTCCACGGGAACAAAGGCATCCGGGTAGTCGGCAACATAACGCTGGATGTAGTGATCCTGGAACTGCACGATGTCGGGCAGATTGGAATAATCGTGCGCGGAACCTGCCAGCGTGATGGCATTCTCAATGTCACCGCCGCCGGACTGCTCGATCACCTCCAGCTCAAACTCCGGGTCAACGTTCTCCTTGTAGTCTGCGGCAGCGGCGTTCAGAGCGGGGATATTGAAATTCTTATCCCATGCGTAGGCAGTCAGCTTGTGACCACCGGGCTGAGAACCGCCAACACTTGCACCGCCGGAAGCAGCAGTGGAAGAGCCAGAGCCGCCACCGCAAGCGGTCAGGGCTGCAGCTGCACCTGCAGCAGCCATAACGGACAGAAATGCGCGACGCGAGATCTTTTTCATAATGCCTTCTCCTTCATTCATGAAACCTTGAAAACGTTGACGAATCCGAGAAGTTTGGAGAAAGAATGGAACGCATTCACAAGTTGAACAATTCTTTTCTCCAAACCCTCGTTTGTTATAGTCATTGTAACAGGTTTTGCGATTGAAATGCGGGTGCATCCAATCAAAAAACACGCAGATTCAATCAGAATCCAGCCGTGTTTCTGCACACAAAACGGTGGTTTCGTCAGCTTGCCCAAAGAAGAAAGGTTTTCTTTGGCACAATGCCAAGAAGTCTTTCTCTTACGGATCGGAGGGATGCTTCCATCCTTTCTTGGCAGAGATCTTCTTGTCCAATACCCGACCGCGGTAGTCGCTGTTGTTTTTCTTATACTGGTATGGCGAAACACCCATGATCTTCTGAAAATTGCGGTTGAAGGAGGAAACATCCTGATATCCGACCCGCAGAGCAACCTCCGTCATGGGATAATTGGTGGAATTGAGCAGTTCATAGGCTTTCTGGATTCGTACCATCGTCAGATATTCAACTGGCGACATATTGAGATATTCTTTGAACTTACGGCGCAGCTGCGCCTCGCTCAAGGAACAGATGGACGCAAGATCTTCCCCGGAGATTGGATTCATATAGTGCATCCCGATGTATTCAATGGCGGGCATGATCTGCTGCAGTCCAACCGTCATGGGGCGGATATGGGTCTTCTTCTCCGTATAGCTGCGGGTGATCAGGAGCAGCAGCGATGTCATAAGATTCTGTTCCACGGCTTTATGGTACTCATGCTTTGTCTGGCATTCGTTCAGCACCATGGTAATAAGCCGTTCCAGTTCTACTGCATCCTCTTGCGGAAGGCATAGAGCTTCACTGGAGAGCCGATGCAGAACAGATTCTACAAACAGAGGGTCGTTTGGAAAGGCGCTGCTCAGGATTCCGGCGGGATCAAAGAAGAGATATTCCCATGAGTTCAGGCTTTTATCCCGGCTCAAGGTCGTGTGCAGACAGTTTGCGGGAATCACTGTGACTGCACCATCGGTATAGTCGATGTGCCGATCTTCCAGAACCATGAGACCCTGTCCCCAGCGGCAGATACCGATCTCCATAACATTGTGGAAATGGACATCCTCGGCATAGGTGCCATAGGTGCAGACCCAGTCCTCTCCTGTGATGGCCTGCACCAGCTCACCCTCCGGCAGCTCATAATAGCGGTAGCTGATCCGTAGCTTATTTGCTTCCTTGTTAGGTTCCATATACTTCCTTTCTCCACACAATATAAGGCGTTGCGCAGGACGCAGTACCTATTATAGATTATAGAGGCTTCCGCCGGAATGTATATGGAGACAATACAACAAAATATGCACAAAATCACTGGAATTTGTCAAAAGTGTTTACGGAGGAACGGCTGTATGATTACAATCATACCCGCCCTTCCGAACACGTAAAACGGGCGCGGCTTTTGAAAGAAATGCTTGCAGAGTGCGGAGCAGGCTCAGATTACAACCAAAGAAAAAGAGGAAGTTCCGTTGGGGAACTCCCTGCCTTACTTATCGCGTGTGGATTTTTGCAGTGTGCGTCCGGGTGGGCGCATCCTGTTTTTGTTATTTAAGCGTTCAAAGCTGTACTCAGTTCATAGACCTTATCAAACTGTTTCTTCCGTTCCGGAGTCAGGTGGTGACTAATAAGGATGAGCGTCAGGTTTGGATTGGCTAGCAGGCTCTTTTCCACACGGTCAGCGTTCTGTGCATCCAATGCGCTTGTACCTTCATCCACCAGCAGGATAGAACGATTATGAATTAAGGCACGCGCAATCGCAACTCGTTGTTTTTGACCGCCTGAAATATTACATCCTCCCTCACCCACGAGGGTATCCAACCCATTCGGCATAGACATCAGATCATTTTCAAGTGCGCTGTCATGGATGGCTTTTCTTAACTGTTCTTCCGTAAAATCTTCGCCCAACAGAATGTTTTCGCGGATAGACGCATTGAACAAGAATACATTTTGCTCAATGTAACTCATCTGCTGTTGAAGCTGCTCCGTGGCAACCGTATGAATATCGATATCGTCAAAACAAACGCATCCTGTGTAGTCTGGGAGCCATCCCAGTAAAATTTTCAGAAGAGTACTCTTTCCACATCCAGAAGGTCCTGTCAAAGCATACTTTTTTCCTTTTTCAAAACTGAATGAAGCGTGATTCAGAACAGTTTTCTTACCATAGTTGAACGAAAGATTCTCGACAGAAATCGAACGTGAAAACGCCGGTAGACTTTTCTTATTGTCATGCGAGACGGTATCTCTGTGATTAGACAGCTTTTCAAAATAAGGCTTTCCAGAAGTCAATGATAGCTGAAGATTTACTAGCTGCTTTAATCCGTTATATACATTGGAGCAAATCGTTGAAACACTTACCATAACGGAAAGGTTTAAGATTCCCGTCAAAATCAAAATACCAGCCAATAAGCGAACCGAAACTTGAAAAACAACGCTAAGAAAGCCCATTCCGTTTCCAATAGCACTTTTTAGCACCTTCAAATGATACCTTGGGGTTTCCATTTGCTCATTTGCAGTTTCTGTTCCGTAAACCATTCGTTCTTTTTTTCCAAAGGACCGAAGAACATCGTATCCCGCCAAAAGCTCCTTAAATTGGCTGACTGCTTCTGCCTGAAGCCTAGAGCAAATATTTCCGGCATTTTCCAGCTTCTGATTGAAAATTCGGGGTAAAAGAACCATCAGAATACCAAAGATAATTGATACGACAAGTAAACTCCAATGAAGATAAAAAAGCGCAATCAAGCTGGAAACAATCTGCGCCAGAACACCAAACATACCAAAAAGAGGCTCCCAGCCTAGCTGCTCCATTTGCGCTATATCATTCGTGAATCCTGATAAATAAGATCCGCTTTCTTCTGCATGGTATTCAGAATAGCTTTTTTTCAAAAGCATTTCAACCATATCTTTTCGTTCCAACTCGTTGATTTGACGCTGTGCTCGGTAGTGAAAAACCGTTTCCATATGAGATGCCAGAAAGCTGATTGCCCAAACTCCCAAATGCGCAACCAGTCCAAAAAGGAAAAGCTGCGTATCCTGTGCCAATAGACCATCCAGCATCTTCATGGAGGCAAGAGCCGCAAAAACTTCAATACTATATGAAATTACTTGACACAGAATCGTCAAAAACGAATTTTTCCATGTTTTCTTAATGTAATACAGCATACCATTTCCCTCTTAGTAGATTTTTAGTGATACACTGGAGCAAGTCGAATCTGCGCGACCATCAATTAAAGTTTTCTTTTTGCAGCGCATATTAAAACAGGTGAGAAGTTCTTTGCAGCAGAAACATTTTTCTTGAAGAGTTGAATGCCACCATTGGTGGTTTGCATTTTCATTCAAAACAACGCCCTTAGAAGAATCGACATACCCGATGAGATTTTGTGGATGATCAAGTGCTACTGTACATTTTTCGATTTTCCCGGTTGCTCGAAAAACCATGCTATATCTATAACTGGCATAGCAAATTCTTGAAAAAACTCCTTGTGCACCATTTGCACACTTCATTCCGATTTTTTCGATGTATTGAATAGTCTACTGCAAAAGGATTTGAAATCCCATATCGTCTCATGTTATGCGGTGGTCTCCCACAATAAGGGAAACCACCGCCTTTGTTGATTATCGGACGAGCCAGCCGTAATCCTGTCTGCAATCTACCACATAATCTGCATAAACCGTATTATCTACGATTTGGAAGATGAGCATATAGCGTTTTTCAAACAAGATGAATCGGTAAGCATTTTTAGGAATGTATTCGCCTTTGAGCCACGGGCAGCGCTGCGGCATCTGCTCCAAAGATTTTGCAGCCTTTTCAAATTCGACCGTAAGCCGCTCTGCTGCCGCAGGGCTGGCCTGTGCCAGAAATGCGGCATGGGACACCAGCATCTGAGCGGCCCGTGCTGACACGGTCACGCGGTATTTATTTTGCTGCTCCATGTCCGGCGGCCTCCTTGATCGCACTGCGCATCATGGAAGTGACCTCATCAACCGAATAGCCCTCGCTTCCACGCATCCGGTCCTCTTCCACGGAAAGCAGCTCCTCACGGAGCTTCAGCATTTTTTCACGGCGATTGTAGGTTTCGATGTCCATGACGACCAAGTCGCCCTCGCCGTTCTTGGTGAGAAAAATCGGCTCAGCGGTTTCTCTGCACAAATCAGCAATCTCGTTGTAGTTCTGGCGAATCGCTGCGGATGGACGGATATTCATAAAAGCACCTCCTGCTCCTGTGTGACCTATACATAATAGTAAAATTCTAATTATATTATATCCATATTGTACAATATAGTCAACTGAGCTATAATGAATTGCATTTGCTTTCAGAAGAAAAGGGTTAAATATAGATCTCAGCGCACTTTAGCACTCGCATCTGCGCTGGCGTAATTGTTTGTTGTTCTTGTGGAACCGCCCAATAAGAATCCAGAAATTCCAGAAACTCGTTATAAACTGAAACTAGTTACGATTATACTTCATGGTTGTGGTCATGGGAATATGCGTTAATGGCGGTTCGGTATAAACCGGTACGTTCATCGTTACCCTGTCATAAGCCCGGAGTTCCCCTGCGAACCAAACATTCCGATATAAAAAGGACGCTGCGGCCTCTGGGTGAGAGGTTGCAGCGTCTGGACGAAGAAGCCGCCGAAGTGGTGCGCCATATCTTCTCCCTCACGCTGGAGGGATATGGGCCTTATAATTCATACTTTGCCCCTGGAATGTTGCTATATGCAGGTTGGTTGAAGTTTATAATTCATATATAAAAGACCAGCGCCACTCAAAGTTTCTGGTCTTTCGCATGATGATGAATTGTTAATTCTCTTTTAATGAAGCAATCCATGCTTGGATTGCTTCCACCAGTACATACTGCTGACGCAAAACAGCCATACCTGTTGCGGGAATGCTGGGTTCATTTTCTTTTTTCTGTATATTATATTCCAGATAGGATTTTAAGGTACTAATATTTTCCTCAATTTCTGCTATACACGATTTTTGTTTTTCAGGTGGCAAGGAATCCAAATTCACAATAACTGCGTTGAAGTCTAGAAAAATGTTAATGGGTTTTTCAGAAATCTCAAACATGAGCCGTTCAAATTCTGCTTCTCCGGCATCCGTCAGGGAATAAATCACTTTTTCTGGCATCTTCCCTTCTTTTACGATTTCGCCTCGGATTAGCCCCTTTTCTTCTAGCTGAATGGCTTTTTTATAAATGGATGGAGTGCTGATTTTTACCCATTTGGATATGTTTCTATATTCTACTAACTTTTGAATATCGTAGGCACTCATTGGCTCCTTTTTCAATATTCCCAATACAATTAAATCTATGGTTGCCATGTGGAATCACGTCCTTTCGCTATGTTTTCTGAATAAAAGAACACCGTCAAATTCACTATAAAATATAGTATTGTATTTTATACTTTTTGTCAAGATAAATTGCCTCACCTCTTGACATATACTATAAATTATAGTACTATTATTTATACGGTGTAGTACTATAGCCTACACTACTGTAAATTATACCTTAAGAAACGAAAGGAGTTTTAACAATGAATGAACGCAACAACAAACTTGAGCTTTTGGGCAGTGCGCCTATCCCAAAAGCTCTGATGGCTCTCGGCATACCGATTATGATTGGGATGTTGATCAATGCACTCTATAATCTGGTGGATGCCTATTTTGTGGCTGGTTTGGGAAAAAGTCAAATGGGTGCTATTTCTATCGTATTTCCGTTGGGACAAGTTGTGGTTGGTTTAGGTCTTATGTTCGGTAACGGAGCCGCATCCTATCTGTCAAGGCTGCTGGGACGCGGAGATAAAGATACCGCCGATAAAGTGGCAAGCACTGCACTGTATAGCAGTATTCTGATTGGTGCTATTATCATCCTACTTTCTACGATTTTCCTTAAACCAATTTTGGGAATGTTGGGCACGACGGAAACGATTATGCCGTATGCCATGACATACGCAAGAATTTATGTGCTGTCCTGTATTTTCAATGTGTTTAATGTAACAATGAACAATATTGTAAGTAGCGAGGGTGCAGCAAAGACGACCATGTGTGCCTTGCTATTGGGAGCCGTATTGAACATCGGATTAGACCCTCTTTTCATTTATATTTTGGACATGGGAGTAGCAGGTGCAGCAATCGCCACAGCAATATCGCAAATGGTATCCACGCTTGTTTATCTCACCTATGTTCTGCGCAAAAAAAGCGTATTTACGTTCAGCATAAAAGAGTTTTCTCCTACGAGGCAAATGATGACGGAAATTTTAAAAATTGGAGTCCCCACTTTGGTGTTCCAACTGCTGACAAGTCTTTCGATTGCGCTAATTAACCGCGCGTCCAGCAATTATGGCGATTCGGTCATTGCAGGCATGGGGGCAGTCACGCGAATTACTTCTATGGGAACGCTTGTTGTCTTTGGATTTCTGAAAGGGTTTCAGCCTATTGCCGGATTCAGCTATGGGGCAAAGAAGTTTGATCGCCTGCGCGAAGCAATCAAAACCTCAATCATTTGGTCTACAAGTTTCTGCTTAGTCGTAGGTTTGGTGATGGCTGTTTTTTCTACGCAGATTATCTCTCAATTTACTAAGGGAGATACTCAAATGATTTTAGTGGGTCAAAAATCACTGTTTGCAAATGGGATCACATTCATTCTTTTTGGTTTCTACACGGTTTACTCCTCTTTGTTCCTTGCCTTGGGTAAAGGTGCGGCAGGTTTCTTTTTGGGAGCATGTAGACAAGGCGTCTGCTTTGTTCCTGTCATTTTGCTGCTGCCTATGGTATGGGGAATGAACGGAATCCTATATGCCCAACCCATCGCAGATGTGATTTCCGTAGTAATCACTGTATTTATGGCGTTACACCTTCATCGGGAATTGTCTATGGCTGAAAAACAGGTTAGGTCCAATTCGGAAATGTAAAGAGGCGAAGAAAAAACGTCAGCTTGCTATACGGTAGTAAAAGAAGAAAACTAAGCACAGAGGAAGATAAGATGAAGATAGAATGGATTTTATGTCCCTTTTGTGGAAGCAAAACGCGGTTGAAAATTCGCAATGATACAATACTGGATAATTTTCCGTTATATTGTCCTAAATGCAAACATGAAACCCTGATTGCGGTAAGAAAACTAAATTTATCTATCATCCAAGAGCCAGACGCACAGACGCAGAGCCGGTAATGCACAAGGTAAACTCACTTGTGATTATCGGTTCTTTTTTTATCTTAATATACAACGAGAACCTGCCCCGCCCAACGGCAAAAGAAAAAAATCCGTCGTAAAGCAGACACATTTTCACGCGCCTATGAAGCGGCGGCTTTGACAAAATCAAGGCCGCCGTTTCTTTGCATTTATCCTAAACCAACGACGACCTAGCACCGTGTAAATCCACGGCGGCGTATAGGAGGATGCCGCCGTGTCTATGTTTTCCTTTATAAAAAAGGACGCTGCGGCCTCTGGGCGAGAGGTTGCAACGTCTTTTTGGCATCAGAGGGCGAATGATCTGTCAGACCGAACGGTTCTCAGCAAATTGGATGCTTTCAGCCTGCATTTTCCTGTTCGTCAAGAATGCGCCAGCCGTCCATCAGGTCTGAATTTTCCATAATAAAGGTATGGGCAGTATCCTGTCCCCACGAGTTATCGTATTTCAGCATCAGATAATCGCTCAACTCGGTTCGATTTTTGAACTTCAACAAGCGATACGGCTCCTGAAAAGCGACCTTTTCGACGAAATATACCGCATCCGATGTGGGAAGCATAACACCGACATGACCGATCATAAGAGAATTGTCCGTTTCAGAGAACTGATCGTGCAGGACTACGGAGACGAGACGGATCTTATCATCGTCCACGAAGGAGAGACCGCGTTTCTTCCATTCCTGCTGAATCGTTTTCAAATGGGTAGGAATATCGGTCGTATTGGTGGTTTTAACCGGGGCAAACAGCGCATCAAACTTTTGCCGTTCGTCGCCGCAAAGGGATTCCGGGTCAGAATCCAGCGTTTCATAGTCCATAAACAGGGTGTCCTCGGCTGAGTCAAGGTCTGCCTTGCCCGTGACAGTGATAAAATCACCGAACAGCCCACAAGCGGTGATCCGACAGTTCCAGCCGGGGAAGGTGTCATATTTTTCCGTCCATGCGTCCTGCATGGAGTAAGGATCGTATTTCAGATCCGAAGGCTTGGCATTTTCAAACCCTGTGGTGAGCCATGCCGGGTCCACAGCATTGTTGAACTTTTGCACATGATCAAAGAAGGTCTGTATCCGCAGGTCGGATACGCCGGCATCCTGCAAAAGCTTGGAAAGAAGAGCCTGTGTATCCGAATCTGATAAATTGGAGTATTCGATTTGCTGAAGGACGGGCTGAGAGGTTTTTTGAGTGCAGCCCACTGCCAGAAGCGCACTGCAAAAAAGTGCAGCGGTGCAGACAAGAAAAGTTCGACGTTTCAAAAATGGTCACCTCGTTGTGTTTTTTGGAAAATTTCTTTGAGTGCCGGAGTCTCCACCATAGGCGAAGAGAGAGCAACGCCGTTGGTCTCGTAGCGAATGGTATCACAGATAGACAAAGAAAATCAATGATTTCTGTCGTATTTGACCATATATAATGTTGCGGTATCCATATCCCATACGGCTAACGCCCATTTGGGGAAAGACAATGCGGCAGTTTTCTGAACGATTTTCTTCATGTCGGACACAACAGGAGTATACCCAGGTTGGAATAAGAATTTTCCGTTTTTTCCGAATGGAAGGTTCAAATCGCTTTCCGGATAGACGGCGGATACCAGCTTGCGAAGCGCGGCACGGCAATCCCATAGATTCCTCCATGCTGCAGTGGGAGTTTGAAGAAACGCCTCGCCCACATTATAATAGGCCGCAATCGTGATGTGCGTGAGGCTTTCCTCCGTATAGGATTTGAAGAGCCAGGAAGACCGATAGGGCATCTTTTTCAGACCGATTTCACAGAGATAATGCTGCTCCTCAGAGATGGGTTTCTTCTTTTTCATACATTCTCTCGCTTGGATAACGGCAGGCAGATGTTCTTCGGCGGGGCTTCTTCCGAGGCAACACCAAGACCCACACGACACAATCGTGTGGGTCTTGGTGTCTTATGGGTCGAGAGAGCAGGAACCGCTCTCAATTATCCATTGCTGCACGAAGCTGTTCGTTTGCTTCTTCAACTTTCAGACGAGACAGAATGAAGGTGATGATTGCATCCAGAGCGAAGGGAATCACAAGATACATGATCTTCAGCATCGAGATGCAGGATTCGGGCTGAACGGCCAGACTGCTGTCAAAGTGGCTTGCTGCCAGCAGCCAGCCGGTGATTGCGGTGCCAAGACCGCCGCCAAGTTTTACGCCCAGAGAAGTGCAGGAGTACATTGTTCCGTCCACACGCTTGTGCTTCGTCAGCCAAGTGTACTCGGAGCAGGCTGCGATCACGGCGTTCATGTCGCCCTGCCAAGGACCCTGACCCAGAGCAGCGATTGCGGTAAAGAGCAGCATCAAGGTCACATTGCCGCTGCCCATGTAACCGGCTGCAGCAACCAGTGCACGAGAAATCGTTGCCAGAGTATAGCTCATTACATTCAGCTTATACATTCCATTCCACTTTGCAACCAAGGTCGGGGTGAACACCAGTGCGATGATCAGAGGAATGTTGACTGCCCAAGAGAATACACCGAACAGATTCTGGTTGCCAAGGATGTAGGTTGCATAGTAGGTGCCCATGCTGATCATGGCACCGTAGATCTGCTGCAAAATGTAGGTGCCGCAAATCATCATATAATATTTGTTACCAGCAAGCAGCTTTGCCGCCTGAACCAGATTATACTTTTCGTCCTGCTCGATTTCCTTTTTGTCGGTGGTATCCACCAATTCGCCTTCCGGCAGTTCCTTCACGGAGAAAACGGAGAGGGTGTTGACAAGCAGACCGGTGATGGCGTAAATGATTGCAACAGTGCGCCAACCGGCAGCACCACCGCCCAATGCCATAACAGCACCCAGCGTGATGGACTGGATGAGCAGGCTGGTGGCAAAGGCGAACATGAAGCGGTAAGAACCCATCTCGACCTGCTCTGCGCTGTTCTTCGTAACAAGAGCAGTCAGGGCAGAGTAAGCAATGTTGTTGGCGGTGTAGAACACGGCGTTCAGCAGTGTGTACGCAATCAGGAACCATGCGTACTGTGCAAACTGACCGAGATTCGCGGGAATTGCAAAAATAGCCACCAGCGTGATGGCGCAGCCGATGTAGCCGTACAGCATCCACGGACGAGCCTTGCCCATCTTAGAGTGCGTTTTGTCGATCAAAGAGCCAAAGAAGATGTCAGTTACACCATCCAGCAGCTTGGAGACTGCGATCAGGGTGCCGACAATGCCGGGGTTCAAACCAACCGTGTTGGTCAGATAGATCATTACAAAGGATGACAGGAATGCGTATACCACGTTGCCTGCAATATCACCTGAACCATAGCCGACTTTGTTGTACCATTTCAAATAGCGTTTCTCCGTCATTTTCCGATTCTCCTCATTTACTTCGATTTTACAAGGCTTACGCTTTTTCGGCAAGATGTCAAATTCTCTTGCGTTTTGTCTGAAAGTATTATAAAATTTATATTGACAAAATCATATTGAAAAAATGGAACAAAGTATGCACAAAATCACACAGTTTGTGAAAATCAAACAGAACGCATTCCGATTCCGGCGAAGTCTTTAAGAAAGAAGATGGTATTGAGATGTATTTCAACTCTGGCTACTTAAACAACTCTCGTCTTGATTTCAAGGATTACACAAAACCGTTGGTGGTAGGAAGCTGCGGCACCTACCGCCTGAAAAAGCGTCCCATGCTGCCGACATACTGGAAGAAGGGCCGCAGAGACTATCAGATCTTATATGTGGCATCGGGCAAGGCGCATTTCTGGTTTAATGGAATCGAGGAAGTCGTTGACTCCGGCCACATGGTTCTTTACAAGCCCAAAGAGGTTCAAAAGTACGTTTACTATGTTGAAGATCACCCGGAGGTGTTCTGGATTCATTTTACTGGCTATGACGTTAAGAACATTCTGGAGTACCATGGCATCTCTTTGAATCAGCACGTCTTTTACAGTGGAACACTGCCGGAATATAAGATGTCGTTCCGAAAAATTATTCGGGAACTTCAGCAATGCGAATACGGGTATGAGGATTACATCGCTTCGTCGTTCAACAACATTCTGCTACTTGTCAGCCGCCAGCAGCAGAACGGCGAAAACTATACCGTGACGATCCCCGAAGAAATCGAGATGGCGGTTTCTTATTTTAACGAAAACTACAATACGAAGATCAGCGTGGCGCAGTATGCCGAATCGCTGCATATCAGTACGAACTGGTTCATTCGTAATTTCAAACAGCACATGAAGATAAGTCCGGCGCAGTACCTTCTCTCCTTGCGGATGGTCAACGCACAGAGCTTGCTGGAAAATACCGATTACAGTGTCGGTGAAATCGCTGAGATCGTGGGGTACGATAACCAGCTTTATTTTAGCCGGGTCTTCAAAAAGGAGTATGGCATCAGTCCAGCGCAGTATAGGAAAAGAGCAGAAAACCAAAGTGCGGCACCGATGGAATCTGATGTCGGAGAAATCACCCGTGAAGATTGAAACGGGAGTTTTACGGTACGCAGTGCCAGCAAGCAATGTTTTCGTCTATACAAAAACACTTTTTGCGTTGCAAAATGCTTGTTGGGGAAGCATCCCAAACCCCTTTGATCTGCATTTTTCAATGCAGGCTGCGCGTCCCGGCGGGACGCTTTTTACCCGGTGATGCTCTCCGGGTCGTTGAGAACTTGCATAAGGTGAGAAGCGGCTTCTGCCAGAGAAGCATACTTCATCTGTTCCGGGACAGGCGCATCCAGAAGCGAAACATAGTGCAGCCGGGGGAATCCGCTGGATTCGTCCAGCAGAGCGATGCCCTTGGCACCCCGGCGCACATGGCGGTTCATCCGGTTGTTCCAGATGCCAAAGTCGGCGCAGGCGGTGGAATCCGGGCGCTGGGCGTAGATCATGAGCTGGTCCGCAAAAGGGTACTTGTACAGCCGGGATGCGGTGGTCAGGTAGTCCGTCCAGCTTTCCCAGTATCGGGTCAAGCCGTTGGCCGTGCGCTGGGCAAGTGCGAGGTATTCTTCGGTTTTGCTTGGCATAGCGTTCCTCCCTTCGTTTTTTGAGCATAAAAAGAGCGGGCAACCGTTTTGTGGCCGCCCGCAGAGGTATGGAATGGTTTACTTATTTGATAAACTGGAACTTGTCTTACTTCTTGTCATTGAAGTAGATGATAAAAGCACCCATTACTGCAATAGCAATGAGCAATCCAAACTCAACCCAATTACCTAAAAGTTCAAGTCCTACGACCGTACCTAAATAACCAACAATCAATGTAACGATTGCTGCCAAAATCGCTTTACCCATATAATCACACTCCTTTGTCAAATTCTAATCACTCAATTCCTTTTAGCCTTTCGAACAGTTTGCGATCAATTTTATAAATTCCTTGATAAGGCTGTTCAAGATAGTACTTACCCCTGTCCTCATACGCGAAGATAGTGCTTGTTCCTGTCTCAAGCCGGAAGTCAATCTTGATATAACTTTCCACTTGTGGAAAGTCTTGAACACTTTCCTTCTTAGTCGGTTCAGAACTGGAAATATCGGCGATTACTTCACTTATCCAAGTTTTGTCTGAATGACTTACTGTGTTTTCTTCAATGGTTATATCAATAGATGTGATCTCGTCGGCTTGAGGTAGCGTAATGGGCGCTGCTCTTTTTCCACACGCAACTAAAGTCAGTATACAGGTGATATACAAAAACCAAGAAAGAATTTTTTTCATGATCATATTACCTCCACAACTTCCGATTTATCAAATTGAACAGGGATGTTCAGCTCCGCTCAAACCCAAGATAGCGGGTACCCTGAAAACTCAGCTTTCCAATGTCGCCCTCCACAAGCATTCCGTAGTCCGAACCGCTTACGGTAAGCTCCATGCGGTCGCCGCTCTCTACCTGAAAGGTCACATAATAGGCCGTGAACGTATGCGCCATCGTATTGTCTGTATGGTGGCGAGAAACTTCCGTTCGCTTTGCCACAACCGTTGCCGGAACAGTCAGCCGCGGCGAATGGTTGTTTTTATTCCATGTGCTGATATTTCCGATGATGGTGTATAGGATCATACCCAAAACCACAAGGAGCAGGATGGGAAACAGAATGCTGAACAGCATATCAAATCCAGCGTAAAACATCTTATTCCTCCAAAATTTCTTCCAGCAGGTCTTTTACATCGTCCAGAAAAGATTCTTCTCCGAGGGTGTTCACCTTGAAGAACACCGCCTGACTGCCTCCTGCGGTGATGGCAGACAGCCGAATCGGACTGTCCGCATTCTGGAACATGGTCAGTGTCAGGCTTAGGCGGTTGCCGCCCATCATGCTGTACCGCTCAAATACACGGACACTGCACCGGGCATCGCCCTCTTTGAAATCACTGCCTGCTTCCAGATCGGCCGACCAGCTGCTGTCCGGGATCTCCTGTTCCAGCTTCCGAAGCAGCTTGTCAAAGTCTTTGTTTCGGATGGTCTTTTCAAAGATTGCCATAATGGTTCCTCCGTTCTGACAATTAAAAATCGGTCCCTTATTTTTGATACGAGCAGAGCCACAGGAAAATTGCGGAGAAATCGCTTGAAGAGAGGAATTTTGTCTAATTTGATTATAGCATATCTTTTGGAAGAACAAAATACTTTTTCATCGGGCATCAGGTAGCACTGCATGAGCCGCAACTCGTGGATAAGCCCCAGCCGGGTGCCGGTGTTGTAGAGCATCATCAGCATGAGTTCCTCATGGTTAAAGTTCATGGTCAGCCCTCGCTTTCCGGCATCCAGTTGGATTGTGCTCCGGGGCATCGCACTTTTCCCGGCGCATATCAATCCCGGCCTTATATTCCTCGGGAACGCTGTCATTCAAGAACAGCGGCAGATACAAAAGCGGGCAGAGGGGGAAAAGCCCGCCTCATAGGCAAGACGGCAGTAGTGGGCCGCCAGCTCCATATCAATATCCGGCTCACCGCTCCATGCGGCGGTCAGATAGGCCAAAGGGCGTTTCATCTGCCATTTGCAAACCTCCTTTTCATGGCATGAAAAAAGCCAGATAGTAAACTGGCCGGGTGGAAGTGACCTCCCTTCGTGGTTTTATATATGAAAATGCCGCCCGTTGTCCTATTGGGCGGCGTTGTTCTCGTCATTTTGAATTTTTAGAATAAATCCCTCTTGCCGACTGCCAGCAAACCGTTGATATATCTGCGTTTTCTGAAATCCTATAATTACACTCGGACCAAACAAAAATGATCCGACATGAAGTACGATGCAAGAGCCTGCCATTTCAAGATGGATGCAGGCCGCGTGGAACTGCTCCGCTGTGTGACGATCACTGTGCTGGAATAGGATGCACCCGGACAAAATTTGCCCGCTGCCGTGTTTTTGACATCCTTTTTATGATCCCGTTCATGACACCGCCCTACATTGCCTCCATGGGCTGGATCTTATTTATGCAGAAAAAGGGGCTTTTGCAGCAGCTGGTCCCCGCAGCCGCCGGATGCGAAAAGATCTTCTTCACACTGGGCGGTTTGGTGCTGGTGATGAGCCTGCACGTTTTTCCGTTCATGCTCACCATGCTCAAAAACGCCATGCTGAGCATTCCCTCCAGTCTGGAAGAGGCAGGTGCAGTGTTCGGCGCAGGATTCGGTACCCGGATGCGCAAGATCTTTCTGCCGCTGCTCTCCGGCAACTATGCCATCGGTGCGCTGCTGGTATTTGTGAAAACACTGTCTGAATATGGCACCCCTTCTACGCTGGGCAGGCGCATCGGGTTTGAGGTGTTTACCACCGCGCCCACCTCATAAAACCCCTTTACACTACCAGCGGTTTCCGTAATTTCAAATCTCTTATTCTCCATATAGATACCTCCTAACCATTCAAGAAGATCAAAGTTCTTGCTTTGCAAAAATACGATAACTGATTTGATACATCACATAGCACCACGCTAATGCCAGAAGCGGAGAGCAACAGAGAAGAATAAACACAAGCTGATCGGTCAGTTCAATTCCTAATGTGGTAAGGAGTTGATATATTCCAAAACAAATCCCTGCCGGAATAAGGAAAGACACCACTAACAGGACACGGCCTCTTTCTGCTCCAAACTTAAATACAAGGGGAATCGACATACTACCAAAGATTAAAGCGATTACCCATGAAATCAAATCCAAAAATAAAAGTTCTCCAATCCCTACAAGGTCAAGCGTGATTTTATTTGTGATAAGGCCGCCGATAGAACCAACAACCAGTCCAAAAAGACTGCCAACAGCGCAGAAAATAGCCAGTACAATAAATTTTCCGCCCACTAATTCTTTCTTGGAAACTGGCATAATCATGGCATATCGTGTCCACTTTGAATTATCGTCAAAAGAGAAAGTTGTTACAATCATCATGCTGCACAGGATGGCGCACTCGAAGATATAGCCTTCAACACCAGAAAACGGGATAAAAGCGGCTGCAAAGGCCACAAGGATAAACAGCATGGATTTTGCATTATGGCCGATATTGAATAAATCTTTTAGAACAAGGCTTTTCATTTTGCTTGCTCTCCTTTCACATACAACAGCAGAATATCATCAATGGTGGCATCATCCACTACGGCATTTTTATATTTTTTTCTGACCTTTTCCTTGTCCGCCACCAGCACATTCCATTGATAGTCGTCCTTACGGTAGGTCAAAACTTCTTCTTTGTCGAGCTGGTCGAACAAGACAGCACCGCAACGGACAATACCATAACGGTAACGAAGTTCATCTTTTGTTTTGCAAAAAAGAACTTTGCCCTGATGAATAAAAGTAATATAGTCTGCTACTTTTTCCAGATCCGTTGTGATATGCGAGGACATCAAAATAGAATGGTTTTCATCTTGAACAAAGTCAAGAAATACATCAAGAATATCATCCCGCATCACAGGATCGAGGCCACTTGTCGCTTCATCCAAAATCAGCAGTTTAGGCTTATGGGAAAGGGCAACGGCAATGCACAGCTTCATTTTCATTCCCTTGGACAAAGATTTAATCTCTTTATCCGTAGGAAGCTGAAAGCGTTTCAGATAGTCTTGAAACAAATGCGCGTCCCATTGTTTGTAGGCAGCACCAGCAATTTTTCCCACTTTGGCCGGTGTAAGAGTTTCATAGAAATTGATACCGTCAAAGACAACGCCAATGTCCTCTTTGAGCTGTTTAGAGGACGACAATTCTTGCCCCCAAAAAGTGACAGTACCATCGTCCTTACGGATCAGGTCAAGAATGGCATTGATGGTTGTGCTTTTTCCAGCTCCATTTTCGCCAATCAATCCCATGATCGTTCCTTTTGGCACCGAAAAAGAAACATGGTCTAACTTAAAATCCGCGTACTGCTTTGTCAAGTTATCGACTTGTAAAATTGCATCCATAGTTAATCCTCCTCCTGATAAAACATCGTTAGCAATTCAACCAGCTTTTCTAACGATATTCCACTTGTTCGACCAATATCAGATGCTTCCTGTAAATGTTCTTCGGCCAATCTCTGCTGTTCTTCCTGATAAAAGTCTTTGTTTTGTGCCGATACAAAACTTCCTCGGCCTACTGTCGTCTCAATGAAACCGTCCCTTTGCAAATCTTCATACGCCTTTTGGACAGTAATGACACTTACATGAATGGACTTTGCCAACGCCCGCATAGAGGGAATCGGATCACCAGTTTTTAATTCACCACTCATAATCATAGCCTTTATCTGTGAAGTTATCTGCTCATAAATTGGTTTGCTCGTGTTGCTGCTTATGATGATTTCCACAACGCCTCTCCTTTGTTCTGCAATGTACTTATCGTACAAGTACATTATAACCTTGCATGTTTAATTTGTCAATATGTCGGCCGCGGAAATGAAATACTACCTAACATCAAATTTCATTACATTCTCATAATCCAACCCAAAATGTACAATGATATAGGGTGATATGAGAATGAACCAAGATGAAAGAAGGTTTGACTTTCACGGGCTCGGGCTGGCTTTGAAACAGGCCAGAGAGGAAAAGTGATTTTGGCAAAGCTACTGCTTGAAAAACCAGATGTATTGCTATTAGATGAGCCGACAAATTTTCTTGATAAAGATCATGTTTCTTCACTCAAAGATAGTTTTACAAAATACACCTCTAAGGCTACTACAATAGGTAGGGCGCAAGGTCTTATGCAGAAGCACTTTGAGACCTTGCGCCCTCTGTTATTCTACCCTAAAAATACTTTGCCAGCTGCTTCAGACCACGCCGGATGCTGTCACGGACACGGCTTGGATCTACACCTTCTACTTCGGCAATTTCATTTACCGTCATTCCCAGATAGTATCGGGCATAAATCCGTTTTGCCTGTTTCTCCGGCAGCTTCATCACAGCGGCATAGACCTGCTCCTGAAACTGTTTTTCCTCCAGAACCATCTCCGGCGTTTGCGGCTTCAACAGCACTGCATTTTCAATGCCATTCTCGCAATCCAGAGAATACTGGGCCTTGTAGCGATACATCTTTCGCTCATACGCAGCCTCCGCACGTTCAGCTACTCGAATAGTCTCCATTACTTCCTCTGTCACATCTATAAAAAAGTCTGTTGTATAAACATCAGGATAAAGTTCCCGAAGGTTAATTTTCTTCATTATGTACCTCCATTTCGATTCACGGGTGATTGACGGGTGAATCGAATGGAGGCGGAGACCGACACCGGCAGACAACCAGGTCATCTCCGAAAAAATGGCAACAAAAAACGCCAGATTTCCGTGAGGGAAAACTGGCGCGCCAAGAACAGCCATTATTATACTGAATTACATGGAACGATAATGCCGATGCAATGTTATACTTGCCCGGAGGGGGAGCTATGCTTTTTTTAACTGATGTAGGTCATGGGTACTGTGAAAAAAGACAAAAATAGACACGGCGATACCTCCTTGGATACCGCCGTATCCTTAAAAAAGGGCGACTTTAACACACCCTCCGTATTCTCATTTTTCAAAAAGAAAACGGCGGCTTGAAATTGTTATTTCAAAACCGCCGTAGGGCTACTGTATTTTGTTTTGGCGCGTGAATATCCAGTCGCCATAACAACGGTTTTTTTTTTTTTATTACCGTTCTATATGGCGAGTTAATTTTAACGAATAGCTGGGAGAATATGATCTTTGACTAACAGCCACCTATCTTTCGGATTTGGAATGAAATGTGATGCTATTGCAACAACAAGTTTTTTCTGCGGGACGCAACAAATTGTGTTACCACCATCCCCCATAGCTGCAAAGGCATCAAGTCCGTGATTTTCAAACAGCCACCACATATATCCGTAATGATTGAGATTAGGCGAGATCGATTTAGCTATCCAATCTTGCGGAATGATTTGTTTTCCATTCCAAAAACCGTTATTCAGATATAACTGTCCAAATCGGGCCATTTCACGCACAGTCAATGTAAGTCCCCATCCGCCAGTAGTAATATTGTTTGGATCATGAACCCAGCCTTTGACTCTTTTCCCGAATAAATCATCATATCCGTAAGAACTCATAGGATATTCGTTAATACTATCTATTCCAATTTGAGTAAAAAGAAATTTGTTGGCGAACTCTCTTGTACTTGTTCCCATAACACGGGTTAATATCGCTGATAACAAATGAGCGCTAGCAGTAGAATATTTGAAGGTTCCTATTTCACCATTCTGTCCCATTTCTTGTAATGCAAATTCAATCCAGTCGGGGGATGTACAGAACGCCTCCAGTGGCTCGCTCCAGTCATTAAAAGAATACGGAGCAGTCATTGTTAATAAATTTTGGATAGTTACTTTTTCCCTCACACCATTAGAAGAAATGGAGGTGTATTCGGGAAAATACCCCATTACAGTTTCCTCTGTCGATTTAATATATCCCTTTTCAATCGCAATGCCTATCAATGCAGATAGAATACTTTTAGTTACTGATGCGATATGGATCTTACTCTTGCTATTTGAGTTACCGAAGTATTCTTCAAAAACGATTTGTCCAGCTTCCAGAATAACAATGCCTTCTGTATTTTCATATTCATTTAGAATGATGGTGTGAAGATTGCTTGTAAGTTTTTTGTCTATCATTTTATCTCCTTTTTATTACAGGGTAATAGATTTCTGTAATATAGTCATCGGGTGTATTAGTAGCATTAGGCTCAGTAATATAGAGCTCAAATGGTGACCTGATAAAATCATATCCATTTGACTCAGCCCACTCTTGCTGGCGCGCATAAATAGATGTAATGTTTGCGTAGGAACCATTCAGAGTTGATTTTACACACAAGCCATTTTGAAAGTCTCTTGTTCCAGTAACCACTTCTTTGATCGGAACAGCAAATTCAATTTCAAATTCAAAGGGATCACAACTTGGGTTATGATATATAGTAATTGCAGGCCCCATAACTGTTAATTTTTCAGTTGCTATCTTTTGATACAGCTTACAAAAAAATTGACTATATCCATTTAAGCACTCTTCATGCGTAAGTTTTCTACGCAAATAGAGAATATTTTGTTGAGGATATTCAACAAGTTTTACATCAATATCAAGCAGGTAGCTCATAATTGATTTACCAACTTTAATTTGCTGAATATCAAAATCAATTTGGCGAATGATGTTGCTAATTTTTTCGATTTGATTTAACAACAAACCTTTTTGTCGGATCAGAGCAGAGAGTATCTGATTATCTGATGATACCCCCATTGCTCCTGTAATTACTTTGATTTCCTCTAAAGAAAGTTTATAGGACTTAAGCCTATTGATAAGCAACATTTTTTCTAATTGCTTAATAGAATAATATCTATACCCATTTTCCAAACTGATTTCTTCGGGATAGAGTAGTCCTATTTCCTCGTAATATCGTAGTGTTTTTGGCGTTACCTCACAAATCCGTGAAAACTCACCTATTGATAACATTTAATCTCTCACCTTCTTTTCTTGAGATAAAGTATAAACCTTTCCGTAAGGGCAAAGTCAAAGCCATTTTTAATTTCGAGCCCTCAGACACTCCTACTGTACCATGCATTAAAAATCTTCACAAGGATGCCTTTATATTGGCACTACACGAAATAAAATATCACTTAACATCAAATTGTATTACATTCTCATAATTCAACCAGAAATGTACAATGATATAGGGTGATATGAGAATGAACCAAGATGAAAGAAGGTTTGACTTTCACGGCCTCGGGCTGGCTCTGAAAAAAGCCAGAGAAACGGAGGTTCCAGAATAAGGGCCTCTGTTTTTTGCGCCATTTTCGGGGCTGCCGCTAAATGGCAAGCAATGCCTCCGTGGCCACAAAGGCCCGGACGCTGCTTGTTGGGGATCGCCCCAAACCCGTATCTTCGGGCCAACATGGCCCGAAGTGTCAGCGTCGCTTTGCTCCTTATTTTCATAACCTTAACGCTCCTTTTCCTGCTTTCTTCCCGGCTCGGTGTAGCCCATCAGAGTGTCAATGTTCGCCTTGATCGTGACGAGCTCCTGCATATCCCGTCGTGCCTTCTGGTATTCTCCATAGAGCTGTTTTTTCTTTGCTGTGAGCTTGCGGCCTTCCTCCTTCAGCACATCCATTTTAGGGAGCTTCGCCCCGCCCAGCAGAGAGCGCATTTCCGCTTGTGCAGCCCGGTACAGTTCAAGGTCGGCCTCATGCTCCGCAAGGAATTTCCGGCTGTACTTCGTCGCCTTATACTGCTCAAAGACTGGGCGGGTTTTGGCATACTGAACCGTTGCGGCCTTTTGAAGGACCGTCCATGATTCTTCTGGAACAGATTTTTACGATCGATAAATCCCGCATGGAACGTTTTATGGGCTGCGCTGCCAAGACCGAGATGCTTCGCATCGATATGGCGTTGCTGGTCAGCCTGGCGTTGAACGTTCTCACCGGGAACCGCGGCGAATAGCGTACGACCCGTGACCCGTAAGAATGAGGTGATAGCGATGTGACCGGAGATGAGTGAGCCATGCGAAAGAGTGACCCATTGAAGTGGGGGGGGGTGCATTACCCCAAAACCGAGGAAGGCTGGGAAGAGTTGGGCAAGCGTGTCGCAACTGTCCACACCACCTTATACATTTCCTGCCAGTTCTTGAAGTCCTTGCCGATCAGGTCGATGTTGATGACCTTTTCCACCTGTGCATCGGCCAGCTCCCAGGTATAGCCAAAGTTGATGACACCGGCGTTGGCAATGACCACATCCAGACGACCAAAGGTCTCCTATAGGGCTTTCGTTTGATGAAAACAAACGGAACGTATTTATGAAATCCATCAACAGTTAAAGCAAAAAAGGAAGATTCTTACTTGTCAATCTGCTGTAGAAGATCACCTGAGTTTGGACAAAGTTAACAAAGTGAAAAAGAAGCCCGTTTCCTTCTTGACACTCCACAAAGAATATGGTATTGTAATTTAAAATAAAATAAATTGTTCTTCGAGTGCTTGATTTGTTTGTGCCTTACAAAAAGAAAATTGTACGTGAGCAGCGTCGTTGGATTGTTACCGTTTGGCGGGCTAGACCAACTCTGCATAGCATAAGCCGAAAGTGTGTTTCAGCCTTCGGGATGTTTGCTGTGTCGAGGATGGTCTTTTTTATTGCTTTCATTTCAACCTGAGGCGGAGAAACAATGCAATATACCGTCAAAAAACCGATCAACAACATTTTGCGCGTGGTAGACCCCACGGGCTGTGAGCTGATCGTCACCGGGCGCGGTCTGGGCTCTGGCGTTAAGCCGGGCTATAAAATCGAGGCCGAAACCGTGGAGCGCAGCTACCGCATGACCAGCCCTGCCGTGCAGACCTTTCGGACGACGAGGGCGGCTTCATTGCGCTGCACATCGTCAACGCAGAGCTCAACACCACCATGAGCGTGGTGAACGATGTCACCCGCTTTGTGGATGGCTGCGTGCAGGGAGTGGAATACTTTTACAACTGCCGTTTTGACCGGGATGCACTGGATTTCAGCCGCGTTACAGTGCATTTGCGCTTTTTTGCGCAGCGCGTATTTCAAGGAAAACAGGAGCGGGAAAACGATACCCACGACGAAGTGTTCCGCGCCCTGATCGCCCGTAATTGCAGCGAACACTACAAATGCGCCTGCTGCATTGCGGAGTATGTCCGCAACACCTGGCACAAGGAGCTCTCGGACGAGGAACCGGTGTTCCTTACCATTCACCTGAAGCGCATCCGGATGGGAAAGTAAGCCGCCCGCCTGCCGCACCGCCGTACCTCTGATTCTCCGCAGGCCGCGCCTGCGTGTGGATATATTTGCTGGATACGAATTTGGAAAAAGGAGAATTGAAGATGAAAGACAAGATCTTTGGCGTGCTGCAGCGCGTCGGACGCAGCTTTATGCTGCCCATTGCACTGCTGCCTGTAGCAGGCCTGCTGCTGGGTATCGGCAGCTCGTTCACCAACGAAACCATGCTGGCGGCCTATGGCCTGAACAGCGTCATCCACCCCGGTACCCTGATCTACACCATTCTGGACGTGATGAGCCAGACCGGCAGCGCCGTGTTCAACAATCTGGCCCTGCTGTTCGCCATGGGCGTGGCCATCGGCATGGCCCGCAAGGAAAAAGAGGTGGCCGCCCTGTCCGGCGCAGTGGCCTATATCATTATGAATACAGCCATTCAGGCCATGATCAATGCGGCAGGGGGCGGGGAAGCAAACGCCCCCCACAAAGCCAGCAC
>OAWB01000369.1_pt1 | contig 31766 bp, 32 predicted proteins | sample 1550621 | NCBI WGS metagenome assembly OAWB01 (sample SAMEA2580107, study PRJEB22360) | human gut metagenome | biome: human gut; feature: human-associated habitat; material: faeces | place: Denmark | collected 2008/2010
AATCATCCGCGGGTGGTGGGTTCCGCTGCCGCTGTTTACAGGCCAGCCGGTCACGCCGCCGGGAGACTGGGTAAAGCTGTCGGAAGTGGAACCGGTGCCGTAGTTCGTGCCGCCGCCCAGGAAGGTGCTGCGGTCATTGCTTACGGAGAACGGGGTGACAATCCAGTCAAAGCCGAGTTCTTCCGTGTTTTCCTGGGTTACTTCCACGAACTTGGTCATGATGCGCACCTGCTGGGATTCGCCGCGGGTGTTTTCAATGAGCTGTTCGATCAGGTCCAGGTTGCCGGAAGTGTTGCGGACGACCAAGGAGGAATTGCCGTTGACAAGGAATGCCGTGGCGCCTTCCGGGAAGCTGATGCCGCTCTTTTGCAGCAGGCTGCGGATGGAGGGCATGGGTTTAAGGCCGGAGGAGCTTTCGCCACCGCCGCCAAAGGGGTCGTCACTGACTTCGCCGCCGCCGTCGCCGACGGTGGTGCGGAGAGCGGACTGGAAGCCCGGGGGCACGGAGAAGGTGCGCTGGTACAGATCCACGTCATTACCGCCGGCAGGAAGGATGGTCACTGCATAGTCTTCCACCTTCTGGCGCAGGCCGGCATTGCTGCAGATGAAACGGAGCACTTCCAGCATGGGAACATTAGTCAGCTTCAACTGGCCGATTTTGCGGGTGCGGATGCTTTCCTGCGGGGCTGCTGCCGGAGCAGCTTCCGTGACTTCCGCAGTTTCTTCGCCAAAGCCGTCTTCATCAGTTGCGGGAACGGCGGGGGCGACGGCAGCGGGCTGGGAATCATTGATGACAAAGTTGATGCCGCGTTCACCGTTCGGGCCTACCGTGCGGTCCAGTTCAATGGACTTTTTGCGCAGATAGTCAATGGCGTCTTCCACGGTGGTGTCTTCAAAAGAGACGGAGGGGATGATGATGCTCTTGAGCTTCATCAGATTGGCCGTGGCGCCGTTGATGTCCGTGATCGGTGCGTTGTCAGTGCCGTCGGCTCCGGTCGGGACTTCCATCGGGATGGGGCGTTCCCACATCTTGTCCACTTCCGCCAGCATGGTGCTGCGGGTTTCGTCGTAAGCGGCTGCATAGTAAGCCATTCTGCGGCGGTTGACCGTTTCCTGTCCGCGGCGGGCCGCCACGTTGTACGGGTCGATGGAGAGAACCTTGTTGAATTCGGCGATGGCTTTGTCGTAGTCGCCGAGGTCATAGTAACCATAGGCCATGTGAAGGAGGGTGTTCACCTTTTCCACGTTTTTCACGTGTTCGGGGGTGAGCGCCGGATTCGTGCGAATCGGGTCCTTCATGTATTCGAGCGTCTGTTTGGCAAGCTTGGCGCTCCGGGGATTGAGCTTGATGGCATCCTGCAGAAGCTTGTCGGCTTCGTCATAGCGCCCCACTTTGATGTATTCCTGAGCAACGGCGATGCTGGCGTCGCCAATATGGTTGGCGATAGCTTCCTTGCGCTGGTCGTTGATCGGCGCGGAAGGCAGCATGTTGTAAGCGGCGTTGTATTTGTCCAGGGCTTCCTTGTACTTGCCTTCGCGGTACAGGTTGCGGCCTTCCGCAAGGAGCTGCATGGCTTCCTGGGTTTGCGCTTCGCGGCGGGCCATGGCTGTGCGCGCTGCACTGGACTGGTATTGGTAACTGCCCGGTCCGGCGTAGGACGATCCCAAGGCACTGGAGGTTCCGACGGCGCCGCCATCACCAGCCTGCGCAAACGGGCAGGAGGCAGCAATGGCCATCAGCGCGATCAGGGAACGCTTCGGTTGATAAAGTGGTGCGTGGTCCATAGTTAGGTTCTTCTTTTTACATGTTTTTCGGATTTGTGAAGCTTTTTTTTCAGAAAAGTTTAAATCCGGCTCTATTTTTTCTTGCTCAGTGTTGTTTGTTCTCCAGTGGTTTTGTTGGCAATGGTTACGGTCTGTGTAGCATTATCAACGGTTTTCAGCGTGTAGATCTGTTTGGCGTCTCCCGGAATCCGGAAGTCGGAACCTTCCTCTACTTCAAAGCTGGTATCCCGTTCGGGGCCGGCGGTGATAGTAAGGTTTACTTTCTTATCAATGATTGGAATGACGTATTTTGTTCCGCGCCTGATGGTGTAGGTTTGTCCGTTCTTGGTCGGCTTCAAGTCCTTGACGACGGCTTCCTCGTCCGTTTCCACCATGTCCAGGCTGGGATTTTTGAATTCCTTTTTAACAACGCTGACAAGCTCGAACCTGGGCTCGTCTTTTGTATTCTTACGGGCGCCGAACTTGCCGTTGGTCTGGACGATGTTTTTCCAAATTTCCTGTTTGGCGCGGTTCATGCCCTTAAAGGTAAAGTCATTGCCATCCGCCTGGGTGAAAGCCAGATAGAAGCCGAACTGCTTGATTTCGTCGACAAAAAGCTTGCTGACGAGGGGAGGATGGCTGTTGGGGTCGTTGGGATGGGTTTTGGCCGCATATTCTTCCTGCACCGTAAATCCATCGTTGTCCGGGTCCCGGGTCAGGACGTCCGAGTAAACGAATTCATTTTCCAGTCCGTTGTCCAGGAACCATTTGTTCGGAATGTTGCCGTGGATAGGCGGACCGGAGATGATGTCAAAGGGTTCCATTCCCCCCTCCTTAATCCAAAGATTGGGGGCGACGAAGCCCACATACTTCTGTGTTTCCTGGGCAATCGGCTTGAGTTCGTGGGAGGCGGAAAGTTCCTGGCCTACTTCTGCGGCTTTCTTGATGCCGGGAGGCGGTTCGATGGCTTTTTCAGAAACCTGCGTGGTGAATTTGTATTTGTCATTCAGTCCCAGAAAGGTCAGCGTACCATAGGCGGCCACTCCCAGGCCCAGGACGATTCCGGATGCCAACAGGATTTTGTCGTAATTTTGTTTTTCAGACATGTTGAAAGTATTTGCTGCGGTTGGTATTGCCTTGGTTAATCTTCAGACGGTTCCTGAGCTTTGGGCTGGTTGAAGTGGACCAGATTCAGGGAGACCTGGACAAAGACCTGCTCCTTGCCCATGTAAGGCTTGATTACTTGCTGGATGGCCGGGGCTGCAGGTGTGGCCGCCTCATCCGCCGGAGTCAGGGAAGCCGCACCCGTGGCGGGTTGGGCAGCGGCAGGCTTGGCGGCTGCCGGATTGGCGATGGGAGGGGGCATTATCCGTTCGTTGCGGATACGGATGGAGTTGACCGTGAACAGATAGTCCTGCATGCCGGTTATGGCGTTCATGGCCTTCAATACACTTTCCCGGTCGCCCTGGAAGGCTATTTCCAGAGGCATGGGAGTCCATGGAGCCTGGTCGGCTTCGTCCGATTCTTCCGGATTGTTTGCCGGGGCTTCAATGGGGAGCTGGGGGCGGTATACCTTGATGAATTTGGACAGGCCGCATTCCGCCAGTTTGTTGACCAGGCTGTTGATGGCTTTCAATTCAAAACCCAGCGTGGAGGCCGCCTGAACGGAGGGAGCCTGGGTGCTGTAAACCTGGAAGCCGAGCCAGGAAGATGTGTCCGTTATGAGAATGTTTTTTTTCTTGCAGGAGGAGATCAGGGAATCCCTGAATGTTTTCAGTTCATTCTGGAATGCCGTGGGCGTGGTGGGGGCCAGCGCGGAGGAGGCAAGGAAGGGCTTGTAGGCCGTTTCCAGGTTGCCCACGGCCTTGGCATAGCGATTCAGTTCTTTTTCCAGCTCTTCGTTGGATGAGCGGCTCGGAGTGATTTCCGCAGCATTGGCGGACTTGATTTCCTTGGCGGCGATGCTGATTTTTTTGTCCAGTTCACTGCGTTTGGAATTGACGATATACCCTGTCGCGGATAACCCCAGGAATAAGAGAAGCCCCACGCCCGCGACCATGGCGGCGGGCTTGTTGTCTGTAATCCAATTGCTCATAAAATATGTCTTGTTCGGGTTGGGTAATCTTATTTGTTAAAGTTCACGGGAATGGGCGTTTTTAACGGAAGCACCAGCTTGAAGGGTACAAAGGCCCCTGCCGCCGCGTCCACCTTGGCGTCCTTGGCTCCCAGTTCCATGATCTGGCGGGCTTCCAGCTTGACGTCTCCGGGTTTGAAAGTGAACAGGGATTCCTTGTTCCCGTCTATTTTTGCCTGGAGGTCCTGGATGATTCTCTGGCCGCCCAGGCTGCGCCGGACGAATCCGGTCAGGCGGATGGCGTTGACGCTGTAAACATCCGCTTCATCCTCGCTGGATGCGTTGGCGGAGGCCTCCGTCCTGATGTCATCCACCAGGGATGTATTTTTGTCCGATGTGAAGGAATCCTTGATGACGGAGTATCCCGTGATTTGGGTGGTATCCTCCGGATTGAAGTGGGCCAGCGGTTCAAAATCCGTAAACCAGTAGGGATAATCCTTGTGTTCCGACTGTTCCAGCAGGTGTCTGATGATGTCCGCGTAGCCGTAGCGCTGAAGCGTGAGCTGCTGGTAGGAAGCCAGGGTGGAGTCCAGTTTTTTCAGTTCCTGTTCTTTCTGGCGCAGGGCGGACTGTGCCGATTTGATGGAAGTAACGGCAGGCTGGACGCCGGCGAGGATTTCCTCCGCCTTTTTCTCGCCCATATATCCTGTGACGGCATAAGCTGCGGCGCCGAGAACGGCAATGGCTGCCCCGGCGATGATGGCGGGCATTTTTTTCTGGTTGGCCCGCTTTTTGGCAACTGCGGTGGGTTCCAGGTCAATATTGAGGGAGGCCCTGCCGATGGAGTGAATGGCGGTGCCGATCAATCCGCCCAGGATGAAGGCTTCGCGGGAGATGGTGTTCACGTCCACGCCGGAACCCACGCCCACGTTGTGCATGGGGTTGAAGAAGGAGATCGGAATGCCCAGTTTATCTTCCAGGAATTCCTTGGTATAGGGCAGGGAAGCTCCGCCGCCGCACAGGTATGCCTTGACGGGAGCGCTTCCGCTCATCTGGGCGCGGTAATGGTTGGTGGTCCGCTGGATTTCTGAGGCGAGCCTGGTCATGGCCGTACGGATGACGGTAGCCAGATTGGCCGTGGCGGGATCCAGTCCTTCCGTTTGCCCGTTGCTCATGGAAACGAGTCCGCTGGTGGTTTTCAAGCGTTCCGCTTCCATGAAGGAGATATTGAATTCACGGGCGATAGCGGAGGTTACGAAGATTCCCCCCGCGGAAATACTGCGGGTGAAGAAACGTCCCTGTTCGCTGTAAATCAAATCCGTGGATTTGGCGCCGATGTCGATGAGCATGACCGGTTCTTTCTCATCCGGATAACTGTCCACATACGCATTGTACAGAGAGGTAAGCGCGCAGTCCACTTTGCCGGTGGAAAGGCCGTGGGAGACGATTTCATCATTCAGGGAGTCCAGGTCTTCCGCCTTGATGGCAACCAGGATGGCTTCCCGTTCCAGACCTTTGGCGGGAAGCAGATGGTAGTCCCACACGACTTCGTCCAGCGGGAAGGGGACGTGCTGCTGGGCTTCAAAGCGGATGAGCTGTTCCACATCGGTGTCGTCCAGGGCCGGAAGCTTGACGAAGCGGATGAAAACGGATTGTCCGGAAACGGAATAGTTGACGACGCTTCCTTTGACGTTGAGTTCCTGGACAAGGCCGGCGATGGCTTCCCCTATTTTCGTCAGGCGCAAGCCTTCTGCTGACGGGTCCAGCACTACGAGGCGCGTAGCATAGCGGTCCAGGATAAGGGCGTCTTTGGAAGTCTTGGAAAAGACGCCCATTGAAACTCTCTGGGAACCTACGTTTAATGCGACGATTTGTCGTGAATTAGCCATGGGTGATTTCTGTTAAATAAGATGAAATGATAGCATTAATGGAACGTTATTCGCCGTCCGCCGGGGGGGCCACAGGAGTACCGAACGGGGCGGGGACGGAACCGGAAGCCGCCTGCTGGCTGTTGGGCCTCATAATTTCCGGATAACGGTCGTACCAGAACACGGAGAAAGGCGTTTCATCCTTGTTCAGCAGGGGGTAATAAGAGGTCTCCACGATACTGGGGGACTGGATGGTCCACCATTTTTCCATCTTGCCGCGTTCGGAGGAATAAGTGGCGACAATCTTGCCGTTGTATTCCACCACTACGCCCTGGTACTTCACCCATTTTCCTCTTCCTCCTTCCACACCGGTAATGCGCTTGACGGAGGACGGGGAGAGATACACGGAAGCGTACGTGTTTTCTCCCACCGGAACATTGACGTATTTGACCTCCTTATACAGTTTCAGGTACTGGCGGGCGCGGTCCGGATTAACTACCGCGATGTAAAATTTGAACGTCAGGGCATCAATATAGCCGGATTTGGGGGTGGGAGCGGCTTCCACCTTGAAGGGAATTTCAAAATCCGCCCATTTCTTCGGTTTCGGCAGCGGCCGGGGATCGTCCTGCGTCAGGACGTTGGGGGACTGGCGCATATACAGGGACAGCTTTTCCAGGGAGACCCGCACCTGCATTCTGGGATTGCTGGTGGTCTGCGCCGATGCCGCAGGGACGAAAAGCACCGCAGCCAGCATGGCCGTGATAGTGTTAAGGATGGATTTCATAGCACAATTCGATTCCCTGATTAGTTACACCAAAAACCGAACTGTGGCTAGCAAAAATCTCTTGTTTCTTTCCATGTAGCGAGTGTGGGCATGACACGGCTCCGTCCGGCGGTTCTACCCGGGCGGTCAAGAAAAAAACATGCGGCATGGCTGCGGGCTTGACCTGGCAGAGGTGTTTCCACATGCTCGGCCCATGGCGATTGATACTGATCTGCTGAAAAAGTTTTCAGAGGCCCACGGTATTTCGGGGCATGAGGATGAAGTGCGAAGCCTGGTGGCTCAGGAACTTGAAGGATATGGAGAATTTTCTTCCGATGGTTCCGGCAGCCTGTTTTGCACCGACGGCGGGGCCGGCCCCCGCGTGATGCTGGCCGCCCACATGGATGAAATAGGTTTCCTGGTGCAGAATATAGCGTCGAACGGTTTCCTTCAGTTGGTGGGGATAGGCGGCTGGTGGCCGCATACCCTGTTAAGCCAGCGTGTCCTGGTAAAAACCCGCTCGGGCCGCGGCATCCGGGGTGTGATTGGTTCCAAGCCTCCCCATTTTCTGCCGGAAGGCCAGCGCAACAGCGTCATGAGCATGGAAGCCCTGTTTGTGGACGTGGGCGCTGAAAGCGCGGAACAGGTGAAGAATGAATTCGGTATTCACCTGGGGGATCCCGTGGTGCCGGACGTGAAATTCTCCCCGTTGGAAAATCCGTTCCGGGTCATGGGGAAAGCCTTTGACAACCGCGCCGGTCTTTCTGTGATGATAGAGGCATTCAAGAAATTATGCCGGGAAGGGCATCCCAACACCCTGATTGCCGCCGCGACGGTTCAGGAGGAGGTAGGCACGCGGGGCGCCAGGACGGCCGGCGTCGCCATGCAACCGGATTGCGTGATTGTTCTGGAAGGGCCGCCGGCAGACGACACCCCCGGGTTTGCCGTGACGGATTCCCAAGGGGCCTTGGGTGGAGGCGTGCAAATCAGGCTGTTTGACCCCACGGCCATCGCCAATCCCCGGCTGGCCGCCCTGGCCGAAAAAACGGCTTTGGATGCGGGCATCCCATTCCAGTTGACGGTGCGCCGTTCCGGCGGAACGGACGCGGCAGCCCTGCATCTCTCCGGAAAGGGAGTCCCCTCTATTGTGCTGGGAATTCCCACCCGGTACATTCATGCCCATAACGGCGTGCTGGATCTGCGGGACTACCGCGCCGCGGTGGAATTGACGGTGGCTCTGGCCCGTTCCCTGGACCAGGAGGCCGTGGAAGCCCTTACCCATTACCTGCCCTGAAAGAAACGCTCATGAATCCGACCGTTTACGTACATGATCTGGACCCTGTCATCTGGCAGATAACGGACTCAATTGCCCTGCGCTGGTATGGCCTGGCCTATTTAATGGGCTTCATCGGCGGGTATTATCTGCTTTCCTGGCTTTCCCGCCGGAAGCTGTATCCTGTCCCTCAGGACAGAATGGCGGATTTTGTTACTTATGTGGCTATTTTTGGTGTTCTGATCGGTGGAAGGCTGGGATATGTGCTCTTTTACCAGATTCCCAATCACGGCTGGTCCCAGTTTCTGGCGGATCCGCTCATGGTACTGAGGGTGTGGGAAGGGGGCATGGCCAGCCACGGGGGAATGATTGGAGTGGGGCTGTACACATTTTATTATGCGTGGAAGCACCGCGTCAAGTGGGTGGCGCTTCTGGACGGCCTGGCCATTGTAGCTCCCGTTGGGCTGTTTTTCGGGCGCATGGCCAATTTTATCAACGGGGAACTGTATGGGCGCATTGTCCCGCCCGGCTCTTCCCAGGGAATGATTTTTCCGGCGGAGCTTTCCCAGGATCCGGACTTGTTCGTGCGGGTGGCCTCCCGTATTTATGAAACGCCCGGATTGCTGGACAAACTGTCCCTTTCCGGCATAGCCGTGCCGGAACGAATGACTGCCGCCTGGGTGACCGACCGGGTGAGGGATACACCCGCCATCAGGGAAATCGTGGGGCAGATGATGCAGGATCATGCACGCTACCCCTCCCAGCTGTATGAAGCGTTTGCGGAAGGTGTGCTTCTCTTTGCCGTGCTGTGGTTTGTACGGGTAAGGTTTCCTCGTGCGTGGAACGGTTTGTTCTGCGGTATTTTTGCCGTTCTTTATGCTGCGGGCAGAATTATTTGCGAAGAGTACCGGGAGCCGGATTCCCCCTTCTCCATGGGATTGACCCGCGGGCAGTTCCTCTCCGTTTTCCTCGTGCTGGTGGGCGCCGCTTTCTTCGTATATGCCTTCAAGACCAGGCAGACGGTTCAGGAATGCGCTTTCTATGAACCTGAAAAGAAAGACGGGAAAGAATCGTCCGGAAAGGCCGTTTAAAACGGGTCCAGGTCAAATTCCCCTGTTTTGGGAATACTGCTGGCGGGACCAGCTTTGAAAATATCTGCAATGCAGCTGGAAAAAAGCCGCAAATTCCGTTGGTCGAAGGCAAAACGTTCAAATTCCTTGACGGAAAACAGGGTGATGGGGTCCGTGTTGTAAGCTTTGAATTCCATGATGCCGGCGTCCGTATTCGTATTTGACAGGCGTCCCTCAATGCCTACGTCCCCGCTCATGAAGCGCCCCAGGATCAGGGAGGTTCCCGGAAGGGGGGAGACCAGGGAAACAAGATCGGACATGATGTTGCCGCCCACGTCCGTAGGCTTCAGCTTGACTATGGCGAGGCGGAGAGTTACGGATCCCGGAACGGGGCGGTCAACCAACTGCCATTTCATCCTCCCGCCTGTCTGTTTGGATTTGTTTTCCAGCACGTTGCGGATGTCTTTTTGCAGCCCGGCCCTGAATTGTGCCGCCAGCGCCGGGGATTCCTTGGGGAATCTGGCTTTGATGTAGTCAATATTGACGGGGGCTACATATACTTTTAGCCTTGGGGAATTCCAGACGGCCTGTTCCGAGGGATTATACCAGACGCCTCCAAAACAACTCTGCCTGGAGTCCGTGTGAAGGGGATGGGTAATCAAAGAGGAAACGGGCATTGTCCGGGAACTGGAACAGGAAAAAACCAAACCTGTTCCCAGCGCCAGGAATAGCCGTGGAATAGCGCCGTGCATGCAGGATAAGACGGCATCCGCCCGGGTGGTGTTCGAGTCATGACCCGATTGGCTCCGGGAGTTTTTTCCGGAGGGGGTGTCTCCGGAAATTCCGGGGCGGTTCCGTGCTTCCTTCAACGGTATGCATGATGAACGGACGGGTAGCGGGACGGCAGGAAATGGACAATCGCATAAGAATAGGCCGGAGCGGGGAAACGGCACGGTCAGAAGAACTCCGGACGACAAGGAGACGCGCAAGGTTGCCCCGTGTCCGGATGCATGATTGACAAGCCGGAAAAGCGGGGCATGCTGTTGATATGAGATACGAGCCGCTTCCTTCTTCCTTTTTTGCCGGCAACCGTGAAGAACTTGCTTCCCGCCTGCCTGCCGGCAGTATGCTGATTCTGCACGCCAACGACGTATTTCCTACGAATGCGGACGGCACTTTTGCCCTGCATCAGAATGCCAACCTCTTTTATCTTACGGGAGTTGACCAGGAAGAAACCGTCCTGGTCATGACTATCCGGGAGGGCGGCTGGGATGAGATTCTGCTGTTGCGTGAGACAAATGAACAGATTGCCATCTGGGAAGGCGCCCGGCTCTCGCAGGAACAGGCGAGAGAGCTGAGCGGCATCCAGGACGTGCGCTGGACCGATGAATATGATGCGCTGCTGGAGGCCCTGGTGCCGTCCGCATCCATGGTCTTTGTGGAAGCCAACCAGCATCCGCGATGCACATGCCCGGTGGAAACGCGCAATGCCCGCATGACCAAGGAGCTGAAGGAAAAATTCCCGGACGCTGTTTTGAAGAATGTCTATGAAATCATGGCGGATATGCGGCAAATCAAAAAGCCGGAAGAAATCAAAGCTCTCAAAAAAGCCTGCGACATCACCAATGAAGGCTTCCGGGAATTGCTCCGGTTCATCAGGCCGGGGGTGGGCGAATGGCAGATTGAGGGATTCCTGGCCAACGAATTCATCAGCCGCGGTCCGCGCAAATTCTCCTTCCTGCCCATCATCGCTTCCGGAAAGGATACCTGCGTGCTGCATTATATCCAAAACGACAAACGGTGCGAAGACGGCGATCTGGTGCTTATGGATATAGGCACGGAATACGGGAATTACAACTCCGACATGACCCGCACCGTTCCCGTGAACGGAAAATTCACCCCCCGCCAGCGCGCTGTGTATGAAAGCGTGCTGAATATGATGACCTACGCCAAAAAGATTCTGAGACCCGGAATCCTGAAATCGGAGTACGAACGCCTGGTGCGCGTTTTTGCCGCCGGGGAACTCGTCAAGCTGGGGCTCATCACACCCTCACAGGTGGCGGAAAAACCGTCCGATCCTCCCATTGTCCGGAAATATTACATGCACGGGTGTTCCCACTTCCTGGGGCTGGATGTGCACGATGTAGGCGAAGCCAACCCCGTTGTGTTGCCGGGTATGGTTTTCACCGTGGAACCGGGCATCTATATTGCGGAAGAAGGCATAGGCATCCGTTTGGAAAACGATGTCCTGATCGGGGAAACAGAAAACATCGACCTGCTGGGAGACGTGCCTTTGCTGCCTGATGACATTGAACGGCTCATGGCCCGGTAAAATGGGCCGGATACGGTTCTGAACTTGACAATGGGGCCCGTGTGGGTTTTCATTCCCGTCCCATCATGTCGAAGAAACTCAAAATAGCTCTTCCCAAAGGCAGTTTGCAGGATTCCACCGTGGAATTGTTCCGCAAGGCCGGCTACAATGTGTATGTGTCCAGCCGCGGATACCGCCCGGCCTGCGACGACGACGATCTGGAGCTCTTCCTGATCCGTGCCCAGGAAATAGGCCGTTATGTCAATGACGGTTTCATCGACTGCGGCATTACCGGGCGCGACTGGATTTATGAAAACAGGGCGGACGTGGAAGTGCTGACGGATCTTCAATACTCCAAGGCTACCTCCAAGCCTACCCGCTGGGTGCTGGTAGTCCCGGAAAATTCCCCCATTACCTGTGCGGAAGACCTTCAGGGCAAGCGCATCGCCACGGAAGGCGTGGGCATCACGGAACGCTGGCTTCAGGAAAAGGGTATTGAAGCCCACGTGGAATTCTCCTGGGGAGCTACGGAAGTGAAGGTGCCGGAACTGGTGGACGCCATCGTGGACATCACGGAAACGGGAAGCTCCATCAAGGCCAACAAGCTCCGCATCGTGGACACCCTGATGACCTCCTATCCCCAGTTTATCGCGAACCGGGAAACCATGCAGGACGAGTGGAAAAAACAGAAGCTGGAACGCCTGGTCATGATGCTCAAGGGCGCTCTGGAAGCGCGCCGGAAAGTGGGTCTGAAAATGAACCTTCCTGCTGCTTCCCTGAACGGCCTGGTAGAGGCCCTTCCGTCTCTGCGCCGTCCCACTATTTCCCATTTGGCGGAAGAAGGCTGGCTGGCCGTGGAAACGGTCATTGACGAATCCGTTGTGAGGGATATCATTCCCCAGCTCAAGGCCCTGGGAGCGGAAGGCATCATTGAATACCCGCTTAACAAGCTGGTTTACTAGATTTTTTTCTCACCACAGTAAAACAACAAACGAACCACAATCATGGGATCGCTCAAAAAACGCCGTAAAGCAAAAATCAACAAGCATAAGCGCAGCAAGCGCATGCGTCAGAACCGTCACAAGAAGCGTTTGCGTTACAAGTCCTAAGGTTTGTGCGCTTCGCTGCTCAAACTGGCAGTCTGTCCGATTTCCGGAAAATTCCGGCGTCCTCCTTATCACGGAAGGACGCCGTTTTTTATGTATTTGAATGAGCCAAAAAATATTAATTTGATTTCATGTTGAAATAGATATTGATGTTTTCTTTTTTTTCAATAGATTAGGAAGTAAGTTATGAGGCGTGTGTTTATTTTGATAATCTCTATATTACTGTTTTTTCAGGGAAATGTCTTGGCTGCTGATCAGCCAAGATGCCGTGTAGAAAGAAGATATCTTGCCTTCTTTACTCCTTGAGGTAAAGAGCCTCCTACTCCGCCTGACATTGTTGAGGAGGCATTGGGTGATATGGTGGAATCTATTCTTACTGAAGCTCTAGGCGCAGAAACAGGGATAGTGGATATGGATCATCTAGTAGGGGCTTCCATGAAACATACTTATCATGTTCATCTATGGTATGCCTACAGATTTGTTCATAATCATAAATTTAAAACTCCATGGAAAACGGGGATGAAAACACATTTAGCTGATGGGATGAAGGATTTTTTTGATCCGAATATTGAAGGGAAAAAAAGTGCTCAAAGTGCCGTGTCTACAGCAAAAAGAGATCTTCTTAAGAAATTTGAAAAGGAACTTAAAGAAGAATGTGAAAAACATCATTGATAAAATATTATGAAAAAAATTATATTAATAAACCTCATTTTACTTTCTACAGGGTTTCTTTATGCACATGAAAAGGATATGATGAATAAAGTTCCTAGGGATAGCAAAGTCAATTTGGAAAAGAATGACTCTTCTTCCCCTGTCGTTGTAGAAGGTGTAAAAAACCGTGGAGAACTGGATAGCTGGATTGAAAATTATGTGGAAACAAATTATCCTGGTTATAATATAGGTGACAGGGAAGTGGATCTTTCCAGTAAGAAATCAATCATTGAAACTGTGTATTTAAAAAACGAACAGGGAAATGTAATAGAAGTGTGTTTTGATATTACGGATTATCGAAAGAAATTTAACGAGCTTCATAAAAAAGAAATTATTAAAATTTCTAGAGATCTCCGGAAACAAAAAGAACGTGTAAAAGAAGATAAGGAACCAGGAAGTTCTTATGATTTTCCCATTGAATTGAAAGATGCTAAAACTGAGAAGGAAGTTTTGGAAGCACAGAAGAATTATTTGGAGAAAAATTTTCCTGGTTATCAAGTAATTTCAAGAGCAACATGGGTATTTGGGAAAAAGTTTATTGATCGAGTCCGGTTGGAAAAAGAGGATGATACTAGAGTTTTGATGTTTGATGTATCGGCTCATATTAATGAATACAGAAAGACCCATGAGATTAATTTGAAAGAAATCGCTCCTGGTATGATTAGTGTGCAAAAATGAATTTTAATAGTAAGAAACTATTTTAGAGAAGTATTTGTTGCGCCAATGCTTGATTTTTATTTTTGTGTATATGAGATAGGATTGATGAGTAAATTTTAGAAGTTTTTTGCCTATAGAATATTTATTAAAATATAAATTAACTGATTAATTATAAATAGAATATAATAAATTAAATGTTCCATGTTTTAAATTGAGATGCATAATTGTTATTTTTAACGTTTCTGTGTTTAAATTTCTGTTCTTTTCTCTGTATTTTTTATCAGTGGTTGCTGCTGAAAATTTATCCTATCAGCGTCTGGCATGGCAGATGGAGGGAGGGGATGTACGGAGTATTGCCGGACTGTGTCGCCAATATGTACAAAAGAAGTTGGAGGCGGAAAAAACGTTTTCCGTGGAATCCCTGTTGAAGGATCGGGAGCTGGCGCAGGCTTGCTATATGGCCCATTTCTTTGCGTTGGTGGGGAAGGATAGGACTTACATCCTTCATGAATTGAAGGACAAGGAGTATGTTCTGTGGCTGTTGAATCATCCGGAAGTGTTTGAGAAGTTGTCATTTGCCAAGGCTTCGGGAAAGGATACTCTGGCAGTCCTGCGCAACATTTGGCTGAAGGAAGGGAAGGAACTTTCCGGGGTTGGCCTTAACATGGCATTGGGGGCGGCGTTGGTTTCTTCATCTCGGGAGCCGGAGGCATGCGAAGCGCGGTATGATTTTTACAAAAAGTCTTTTATGGAGAAAAAACTGTTTCCGCAGTTCCTTACGTTGGAGCCGTGGGAATTCGGAATTCTTTTCCGGGGGCGGGAAAGTATTGAGGAACTTGCCTGGGCGCAGGATTATCTAGCCGACAAAAAGAAGATCCAGGCGGGGAACGCCGGGTATGCCTGTTGCGGATTGATTCCATACCGGATGAAGAATAAACAGGGAATCAGTGTGCATGTGGGTGGAGCGTTTTACGATCACAAACCGGTTTCCTTACAGATTTACGTGGAATATGGAGGCGTGTGCGGCGCCGTTTCCAAAGGGGCAGCCGGTTTTGTGAAAGCGAAGGGAATTCCTTCCTATACGATTGGCCAGCCAGGGCATTGCGCCTTTGTGTGGAAAGGGATAGACGGAGAATGGAAGATAGGAAATAACATTTATGGATGGGTGTGGTCGGAGGGCGGTTCTGGAGGGCCTTGGAAGGGAGCCGTTTCCACGATTACAGAGCTTCCCCGTTTTTGGAAGAAGAATGCCGCTGCATCCAATCTCTGTTATTATTTATCCCTGCTGGCTGCCGATCCACAGAAGGCGGGCACATTACTGAAAGAAGCGTTGAAACGGAATGCTTCCAATTATCCTGCGTGGCAGGCTTTGACGAAGAGAAATGCAAAGCGGTCCGAGAAAGAAAAACTGGTTTTGCTAGAACAGTTCAAGGAAGCTTTCTCCGGAAATCCCACCATGTGGGAATACTTTCTGAAAAAAGAACTGGGGCTTGATTGGAAAAAAGCGAATGGTTATGCCGTTTATCCCGGATTGCTGGCTGAAAATGAATCGTGGGATTCCGTGGATGCCTACATGCGTAATTTTTGCGCTTTAGCCCGGAGGGATATTCCCGACATGGCCGGAAAGTTGTCTTATGAAGTGAAAACCAAGAGAATCTTTTTCAAAAACTGGCTGAAATTTTACCAGCAGAATAAAGTAGATCGGAAGGTGAGAGTTCAGACCTGTGCCGTCTTGGAAAAGGCATTGCCCCCGTTGTTGACCCACGAAAAAACGGCTCTTCAATTTCTCGGATTTTATGGTCAGATACTTGACTTGTGGAAAGACAAACAGCTGTCTGCGCGGGCCGATGCTTGCTTGACTGCATGGTTGAAGGAGGCAGACAAGGCGCCTGTACGCAAAAAGGTGGCAGAAATAGGGCTGAAAGTAGCCACTCATTTAGAAGACAAAAGGGCGCTTGTCCGTTATGCGGAGGCTCAGGAAGAACATTGAACAGGGTTGTCTGAAGATCAAGGATGTTGTTGTAATACAGAAGATGGAGAATCGGCTCAAGTATTTAATAATGATTTCCAGAAAGGAAAATTTGCGCAACAAGCAAACCTTCTATTTAAAGGCGTTTCAGTGTTATATTCCATTATGTCGATTTGTTAGCAGATGTTTCAATCGATACCTGTGATAGTTGCCGTATCCTCTTTTCTTCCCGGAATCTTTTCAGGGGAATGGTGATGGTAAAAACAGTTTCCCGGTGGGGGATGCTGGAGACGGTGATGGCGCCGTCGTGCGCTTCCACGGCGCGTTTCACGATGGAAAGGCCCAGGCCCGTTCCCCTGATTTCCGAGGAGTGGTGGGTTTCCACCCGGTAAAAGCGGTTGAAAAGGAAGGGGATGCTTTCCGCAGGAATGCCCACGCCCGTATCCGTGACGGTGATGACGCAGGCGTCCTGTGTTTTGGCGGCGGCCACAGTAATGGAAAGTCCCGGCTCCGTGTTTTGCTTGAGGGCGTTTTCCACCAAATTGAACAGAATTTGCGTCCAGTAAAAGGGGTCTCCATAAAGTTCCCAATCCGTGGGAATGTCCATGTGCAGGACGGCCTGTTTTTTCTCCCGGATGGAATCCAGACGGGAGAAGACGTCGTCCGCGCAGGAGGTGAGGCGGAACCACTGCTCCTTCAGAATCGCCTTGTGGCCTGATTCGAGTTTGGAGATCATGAGCATGTCTTCAATAATGTTCATCAGCCTCTGGCTGTTCTGGTGCATGACTCCGATGAATTTGCGGGCCAGTCCGGGACTTTCCTCCACCAGATCGTCCTCCATCAGGTTTTCCAGATATCCCACGATGATGGTGAGGGGCGTACGCAGCTCGTGGGAGGCGTTTGCCACGAAGTCCCGGCGCATCTGGTTGGTGAGGTAGTTCTGCGTGATGTTGCGCAGCAGGATGCGCTTTTCTCTGATTGGGGCGTCCGTGATGGCGCTGTCCAGATGCCACGCCGTGATGCCGTTTTGCACGCCGCCGGGGGAATTGGCGGCGCTCAGCGTGAATTCCTTGGTGACGGGGCCGTCCGTATCGAATGCTTCCTGAACATGCCCCAGCAATTCCTGGTTGCAGACCAGGGCCCCCACTTTGCGCCCTTCCAGCTTTTCTTCCTGAAAGAGTTCTTTGGCCAGCGTATTAGCCAGCACGATGTGTCCGGATGGACCGATGAGCAGGAAGGCCTCTCCCAGAGCTTCCAGGAAGCGCCGTTTGTCCGCGATGGCCTGTTCCTGCGCTTCTTCCCCGCGCTTCAGCAGGCGCTGAGCGTCCCGCAAGGCTTTTTTCCGGGCTTTCATGGCGGACCGGCATACCTGGACCAGATGCCAGTTCAGGTACAGGGAGGCCAGAATAAGGATGGTTAGGATGTAGTCGATGGCCGACATGGAACCGGAGTGTTAAGCCTTTTCCTCCGGGATGCGGCGTCCCGGCAGGGTAAAGCGGTAGCCGATGCTGCGGACGGTTTCAATGCAGTCCGCATAGGGAGCCAGTTTCTGGCGCAGCCGCTTCATGTGCGTGTCCAGCGTACGGCTCTGGGCCTGGTGGCTGTACCCCCATACGCAACTGAGCAGGTCGTTGCGGTTCAGGGTCTGGCCTTCCCGTTCAACCATATGGATCATGAGCTTGAATTCCGTGGCCGTCAGATCTACTTCCTCCTTGTCGATATAGAATTTGAGGGCGTTTTTGTCAAAAGTGAAGGGGCCGTATTCCGCAATGACGCTGCCCGGCGTGTGCTCACACCGTTTCAGCACGCTGGCCACGCGCAGGACAAGTTCCTTGGGGCTGAACGGTTTGGTCACATAGTCGTCCGCTCCCAGTTCCAACCCCTGGATGCGGTCTTCCGCCTGGGCCTTGGCTGTCAGGAAGATGACGGGAATGTTCTGGGTGCGGCTGTCCCGGCGCAGTTCTCTCAGTACGCCGTGTCCGTCCATGCCCGGCATCATCTGGTCCAGCAGGATCAGTTCCGGCTTGTCCCGGCGCGCCACTTCCAGCGCGGTCAGGCCGTCATAGGCCGCCAGGGGCGTATGGCCCGCACGTTCCAGATTATAAGCCACAAGATCTGAAATGGCGTGGTCGTCTTCAGCGATAAGAATGGTTGCCATGTCTGTTTTTTACGATGAAAGAAAGGGCGGTGTCCCGATATTAGATGTGACGATTCGTTCACATTTCCCCGCCCGGGAGGCGGTTCCGGACAGTTAAAGCCTCTTCTTATGCAAACATACTGTAACGGAAGCGTTTCCGTTTTGCAAGGCTGGCCCAGATTCAACTTCTCTTCCCTGCGTCATGTGATACACTTGCCCCGCAACAGTTGTATTGTTATGCGAAGCGATAGAGTTAAAGCAGGGTTCGAGCGTGCGCCGCACCGCAGTTTGATGCGTGCCACCGGAATGACGGATGAGGATTTAGGCCGTCCTTTCATTGCCATTTGCAATTCTTTTAATGAAGTGATTCCGGGCCATGTCCACCTGAACAGGGTGGCCGCCCTCATCAAGGAGGAGGTACGCAAGGCCGGAGGAACTCCCGTGGAATTTAACCTTCCCGGCGTTTGTGACGGCATTGCCATGGGCCACGGCGGCATGAAGTTTTCCCTGGCCAGCCGTGAGCTGATCGCGGACAGCGTAGAGACGATGCTGAGCGCCCATGCGTTTGATGCCATGATCTGCATCCCTAATTGCGACAAGATTGTTCCCGGCATGATTATGGGCGCCCTGCGCTGCAATATTCCCACTATTTTCTGCAGCGGCGGTCCGATGGCCGCCGGCATGGCGGAGGACGGCACGGTGCTGGACCTGAACAGCGTGTTTGAGGCTGTCGCCCGCTTTAAGGCAGGCAAGATTAATGAGGAGGAACTTCATTCCCTGGAATGCCGCGCCTGCCCCGGCGCCGGTTCCTGCTCCGGCATGTTTACGGCCAATTCCATGAATTGCCTGAGCGAGGTGATCGGCCTGGCCCTTCCCGGCAACGGTTCCCTGCTGGCTACTTCAGAGGAACGAAAGGAGTTCTGGAAGCAGACTGCCCGCCGCGCCGTGGAGATGGCGAAGGCGGACGGCCCCCTGCCGCGAGACATCGTAACCCGTGACGCTATCGACAATGCTTTCACAATTGATATGGCCATGGGCGGCAGTTCCAATACCGTGCTTCATACGCTGGCTATCGCCAGGGAAGCCGGTGTGGAGTATGACCTCCAGCGCATCAATGATATTTCCAGGCGAACCCCGAATATTTGCAAGGTGGCTCCTTCCTCCCGCTTCCACATGCAGGATGTTTTGCGTGCAGGCGGGGTGAGTGCCATCATTCATGAAATTGCCAGAATTCTCGGAGCCCTTCATCTGGACGCCATGACCGTCAGCGGGAAAACGCTGGGTGAAACAGTGGAGGGATGCGGCATTGCGGATGAAACCGTGATCCATCCGTTGGAAAATGCCTATTCCCGTGATGGCGGCCTGGCGATTCTGTTCGGCAATCTGGCTGAGGAGGGCGCTGTGGTGAAAAAGGCGGGTGTGCATCCGGATATGATGAGTTTCCGCGGGCCCGCCGTGATTTTCGAGTCTCAGGAAGAGGCCTGTGAAGGCATCCTTGCCGGGAAGGTAAAGTCCGGCGATGTGGTTGTCATACGCAATGAAGGACCCAAGGGCGGCCCCGGCATGCAGGAAATGCTGGCTCCCACTTCCTATATTATGGGGCAGGGCCTTGGCGCGGAAGTGGCGCTTATTACGGACGGCCGTTTTTCCGGAGCCACGCACGGAGCCTGTATTGGCCATATTTCCCCGGAAGCGGCGGAAGGCGGCCTGATCGGCCTGCTGAGAAACGGGGATATGATTGAGTATTCCATTCCGGACCGCACGCTGAACGCCTGTTTGAGCGAGGAGGAGATCGCACGCCGCCGTGCGGATTGGAAACCTACCTATAACAAGGTTTCCTCCTCCTGGCTGAGCCGTTACCGCCAGCTCGCCTCGAATGCCAGCAAGGGGGCTGTCCTCCGGCGCGGGGAATAATAGCTCGTATTATTCGACTTATCCCAACCAAATTTCAGCCGCCTTCCTCCTTAATGGGGATCGCGGCTGATCCACCTGCCGTCGCGCGGATTGAGATGACGGTAGTTGTAGTAGATGAGGCCGAGCTCGTCGTCCATGTATTCGCACGAGAAGCGGAATTTGTTCTCTTGCGCCATGTTGCCTTCCGACGTGACCAGCCCTCCGTACGGACGGTATTCGTACAGGGCGCGGCGTCCGCGCGCTTCCCCGAAGAGGGAAGTGACGTTCTTCATCGCGTCGTGCATGCAGTAGAGATGCTCCTTCACCTGCGTCCCGTTCGCCTCCCAGCGCGTCATGGCCAGGACGCGCGTGACCTCCGGTTCCGAGGGGTCCCAGAGGTAGCTGCGCACAAGTACCGGCGTTTCCCCGGTCAAGTCGCACTCCGCCACCTGCAGGTAGTCCCGGTAGAGGTAGCGCGCATGGAAGTTCGCTGTCTCTCCGGGCATCACTTACTAGTCAATCAATTTTTTTAATCTCTGATTGTTATAATACGCAAAAATTAGTTAGTGATAACCGAAATTTCTTCAAGAATTACCGGATATGATATAACTATGAAAGTGATAGAAAGAATAAGAGCTAAAATATTCATCAAAATCTTATGTCTCTTTAATATAAGTGAAATACTCATAAAAAAACATAAAATGTTTAAAATTACCGATAAGATCAGTATCATTCGTGCTATCCAATCATACCATAAACTTGAATCTAAAGATATAGACAACAACAACGCGAAAATTATAAATGCCATAATCAGAAGATACCCTGATATTGTTAAAATTAATGGCTTCATTTTTATATTTTTTAATCAGACTATCATATTTTAATATTCATAATGTCAATAAACAACCATTATCCATGATAAAAATCTTATCACTTGCATGATCTAATGATACTTCCTGTTTTAGATATTAGCATTATTACTTGTTGTTTGTTTCCCAAATACTACCTTGATTGTAAATATAGTCAAGTTATAAAGGTTATAATAGTATTTGAGACCTATATACTTAAAATCATTTATCATATTTTCTTTCTAATAAATAGAAAGAGTGAAAGTAATTGCAAATTACTTTCACTCTTAGTATTCAGACTATCTAAATTCTATGCACTGATTTTAAAAATTCATATATTCAACTAACAAAAAATTCTTGCAGAGCCGCTACTGTATATCTTTTCGATTGACTATCGGGGGGCGTTCTTTAGGAACAAAATTTTTATAGTATGAAAAAATTAATTTATTGAAAGGAGTAGATAAATACTGACCTCCAGAATCTATCTTTAATCCATTTTTCTTTTTAGATAACATGATATAATGATAAAAACCCAATAATACTTTTTTTCTATATATATATATATCTTTAGCTAAATATTTAGAAACTCCCTGAGTTTCCGTTTTTCCAAGATACGAAAAACCTTCCTGGGCAAGCTGTTCATGATGATGTTCTAATGTATTTCCTCGATAATTTTCTGGCAAAGAATAAAAATTATTTAACTTTCCGACAAGAAAAAGAATACCAAATATAATTATCACAAATGAAACAATTGGAAAAACTATGATCTTTATCGTTATAATCGCAGATTCCTTATCTATATTTTTCTCTTTTATTTTTATTATTCTTTTCATTGCATTATAACAGAATTTTTTGAAATTAAATCTGAAAATTTAGAAAACTATTATTTAGAAACCATATAATCAGTTTTATCTTTGACGTCATATATAGCACTCCTAAAAATTTCCCCATACTCTCACAAATAGGGGGGGTATCTTTATCTTTTAGCAAAATTTCCTCATTACAGCCACAATTAATTATTACTGCATATTGCATAAAGCTTCCTCGTTGAAAGATACCTTGTCGGATGTCTTCACTGGTAATAGAAATGTCAGTATGAGGACTCCATAAGTAGTAAATGCTTCACTTTCCGTCAAGCGGATTGAAATGTCGGTAGTTGTAGTAGACCAGTCCCAGTTCATCGTCTACGTTTTTGATCAAGAAGTGGAACCTGTTCTCTTCCTCTCTTTCGAGGTAGATCCAGAAGAAGGTTTTTCATGCTTTCCTCCGTGAGGGTGGAGAGGCGGCCTTCCCCGTCATAGGACAGATGCGTCTGCTGGACGCGGCGGTCGTCTGCGCTTAATTTGGAACCCATCCGGACGGCTGAGTTCGTCATAACGCTCGAATAGACCTGTAGGCAATGCCGTTTGCCGTAAAGCGTTGGCTTTCCAATTCTCCGTAGGGATGTAGGCGAAGATTCCCGTTCCGGAGACATGAGTGATTTGTGTCAGATTTCCTAAAAATCGTTGCATACAAAGCACTGACCGGGCGTGGTGTCAGAGTATCTGATTCTCGTCAGTAAATTTCCAGAGGATAGGACAGGATGAATGTTTGCTCGCGCTCATATGGCATACAATAGGAAGGAGTATTGTAAGGATTTTTTACTCTATAAAAAACATCCATTCATTGTCAAAATATTTTAATCATCCTTTTTACAATGATAATTCAAATTATTACTGAACATAGAAAAAAATTAATTTATAGGTCCTTCTATATTTTTTAATTCCAATATATTTTCTTTGAAATCAAAATCAAATGTTCCTTTAAATTCTAAATAAATAATATCAGATGGATCGGGAAATTCTTTAGAAGAACACTCTATCGAATAATCAGATACTAACTGTCCATTTCTCAACTTAGGCAATATTCCATTTACAAAACGAATAGGATAATATTTCATGTTTCGACATTTATCCATGAACAATTCATAATTATTTTTTTCAGTTACAGGAATAAATTCCAATTGATTATTCTTTCTTGTAACAACAAAAACAATCGATTCTCTTTTAATAGAACATACTATAATAAATCTATTTTTGTATTCAATAATATATGGAGAATCTATATATTCTCCTGGAATATCTTTTTCTAAACCATGAATTTTAACATAAAATTTTTTCCATATTGAACCACTAGATGATTTTTCCAATATTTGAACATCATCAACAATGGCACTATCATGATTTTTATTAGGTTCTACAACCGTTTTAAGATTATATTGACAATTTGACGTACTAAAAAATAACACTAAAGATACTATACATAATTTCATATGATTATTATATTCGTTGTGACAATTTTCCCTCCATTATATTGCATCCCAATGTAATCTGGCATCCAAACACAAATAGGCCTGCAATTATTTAATTGCAGGCCTATTTAAATTTATTAAATCATATTAACAAAAAAACTGCGTATCAATATATTTATTTTTCAAATAAACCCTGTTTAAATGTACCAATTAAAAACGCTGTTTTCTTTAGACGGTCATATTTATACAACATGTAATCCTTACCTTCTTCTTCATCATTACTTAGATGAATTACATATAAATTTAATTTTTCATCTAATATGAATAATCTTTTTCCAAATTCACCATCTCCGTTTATGAATAGATATGATATTTTTTCTTCCTGATCTACCCAAAATTTACCTTGCTCAATCCTTTTTTGAAATGATTCTCTATTTTCTTCATAGAAAAGATTTGGCGGTAATTCCATAATCTCCTTCAATATCAATGTTTTATCTTTGATATTAGAATTAGATATAGAAGCAGCAGATATAATAAAATTTAACAAAAATTTCATGTTATTGATTATTTATTCTCCCTTTTTCCGCATTCTTCATCTATCTTAAACGCATTAGGTGTAACAGAAACGGTACTTGGATTCAGAGGAGGCAATTTACTAACTTTGGTTCATATCTTGATATTAGGTCTCTTGCTGTAAGCATTGCTACAGCAACTTTATTCGGCATTGTCGAGACTTCCTGATATCGATAGAAGTTTTCACTAGTTTCTGGCTACCGTCGTCATACATTTTTCGCGTTCCAACCTCATGGCCCTATGGCAAGTCCATCAGGTCTGAATCATCCCCGTGGCCGTGCAAGCTCCAGAACTATCGCCGTGACGCTTGAACATAAGAAGTCGTTCTTTTGGACTCTTCCCGTATTTTCAGCATACTCCGTTCATTCCGCCGAAGTCAAGCCGCGTTCGTCAACGATGACCGCTTTTGTTTCCAGAACTCCGGAGAGTTCGGACAAGAGCTGCTTCCGTACGGAGACAAGCGGCTGTCCCCTCTAGCATTGTAGAGCAGTAAATTGGAACGAAGACAGGTACTAAAATAAATATCTAAAAAGACACGACTATTTTCTGTATTAGAGTTTGATTAATTATTTTTCACGAAAACGTGAAATAACAAGAAAGTCTCCGTGTAAAGTTCTTACAACATTAGCACGAAAAATATAGTTATTTTTTCTCCAATCGCTAAAAAAAGCATACTGAGCTTGCGATATTTTCATTTTTATCTTATGCATTGTAGATTCAATATATTTTATTTCATCTTCCAGAGGAAATCTCGCTTTCATTTCTACCGGCATCTTGACTGAAACAGGAGAATATAAAGTCCAAGAATAATGTTCGTAACTTATATCTCTCATCTTTCCTCCTCCATCGCTTGCATAAAGAACTATACTACTGGACGGCAAATCAATTCCAAGATGTTCATTTAATTTACAGATATCCCATGATTCTTGTTCAGAACTGCACCCTGTTATTAAAAAAATATAAAAAGCAAAAAAAGTTCTATATAATATTTTCACGGAATTATTTACTTTAGTCTTATTCCGTTGATCTTCCCGATTTTTTATCGGAGCAATTTACTGAATATCAATAGTTAAAATAATAGCAAATGTTCCTTCCGGCTTATGCCGGAAGGAACATGGTATAAATAACAAAAATATTAATGAGGAACAGGATAGGGTACTTTTACTTCATAATAATTAACAAGTTTCCCTTCTTCATTAAATTTAAATTCAAGAAATTTTAACCATTCGTCACCAGGATACTCCGGATCGCTCTTGTTACAACGATAACCCAAACTATCTATGACGGGAGGATTATCACTTCCTACTATACCAACTCCTAAAATATCTATTACTTCTTGTTGAGTTGTTGTCCCAATAACAAAAGACTTGGCTATTGTTTTCTTTTCTTTCCAGGAATATTTTTTAAGAGGGTATTTTTTACATAACTCTTCCGGCGGGCACCTATATAAACCATTCCTGTTTGTTTTAACGGAATGATTATTTAAATCGGATTGATACAAATCAACATCTTCCGAGCAGGAGCAAAGCAATGCGCTACATAGAAAAACAACATTTTTTGATATCATCATATTTTACGGAATTATTTTTTGGAACCTATATACTTAAGTAGCCATAGGGAAATATAGTCATCAAATTTCGTATTCTAAAATTTTAATAATCAAAATCGAATTCTCTTTGAGGATTATATTTTTTTCGGAAAAATTCTTTAAATTCATCCTTATTTCGTGAAACAGACATCAATGTAGTTACCTCTATAATTTGTTGTCGCAAATGTTCTCTACCTATTTCAGGGGTTAAGTGTTGGTGAAGCTTGTGCTTATAATTTCCTTTTTCCGTTTTAGGAGTTTTTTCTTTCAGCATTTTCAAAACACCATTAGGTAACATTTCATAGACATATTTATTTGTAATTTTTCCCACGAAAGAGGGTTTGATAGTATTATTTACAGAGGGGTTATTCCACAATCTTGCAATTTGTCTATAAAAGTCTTTTGAAAATGTAAGCTGCCATTTTGCAGTTTCTTCGGAAATATAAGCACTTAATATTTTTTGTAATTCAAGACTTTGCCTTTCATATTGATAACCAGTTGCCTCATCTACTAGAGCAACTATTCCTACGGTGGCAAAACCTTTTATTAAAATGTAGGCTAATTCAGCGATTTTTTTCTGAGGCTCAGAGAGAGCGCCGTTTTTATCTGCATTAATCCATACATCACATATTTGGGGTAGAACAATAGCCCTTATTCCATTAGCTAAACCACCAAATTTAGAGTTATATGTTATTCTATTTGAAAGGTTATCGCGTAATTCAGAAGAAATATACGGAGCTAGATATTTTGCAGAAAGATACTCTGGCATAAGAGCGCCGTTTTCTTTCTTCTTTTCCCAATATCGACCACCGCCTTTTATACCTAAGGTTTTGGCTAGAGTTCTATCAGCGATTACACGTTCTCCATTGTCTAAAACAGCACATGGAATCGTTTTTCCTCCTATTACCAATTCTCCTGTATGCGTAGCAGTCGGTATATCTGACTTTTTCTTTGGTAATAATACTGCTTCGACAGCCTCATCTAAATCAGCATCAATAGGTGGGATTTCTTCTTTATTTTTAGGTGTCATAATTTATTAATTAGTTAATTGTCTATAAGAAATATGTTTTCCGCACATCATTTCAAAGGTTCTGTCAATGAAATTCATTGTTTCCCAAGACGCTGTATTATGTCTGAAAGCGAATTCTTGAATGTAGCGTTCAAGATGCTTGGAACTCATAAAATGATAAATGCCGTAATATCCTCGCTTTAGTAAAGCCCAAAAGCTTTCTATGCCGTTAGTATAGGCTTTCTGGTTAACATATTCACCTACGGAATGGTTTACGGATAAATGATTGTATTTGTTTAAGCCTCGATAGGATTTGAAATCATCAGTATAGACGGTGGCCCCTACTACAACGTTATCTTCAATGAAACCATGAAGAGTTTTGGCAGTTACGTCCGGGGCATGTTTAACAATAACTTCCCCATTTCGTTGTTTGATACCAATAACAACCGCTTTTCCTACGCTACCCCGACCTTGCCGAAGTTTCTTTTTAGAATGTTTATTGCTTTCCTTACCTCCGATGAAAGTTTCATCTACTTCCACTTCTCCGTCAAGCTTATCGGAATCAGAAGATTCTTCGGTTTGTTTATTTAGCCATGCCTCCCTGATTCTCTGAGCTAAAAACCATGCTGATTTTTGCGTGATGCCAAGTTCTTTTGCCATTTGAGTAGAAGGAATACCTTTCCGGGAGGAAGTCATCATGTAAATAGCGAGAAGCCATTTCTTAAGAGGAAGCCGCGATTCTTCTAAAACCGTTCCAGTTCTAACAGAAAAATGTTTTCGGCATTCTTTGCATCTATAAGGCATCGGCTTATGATTTTTGCATTCGGAAACTTTATGGCTTCCACAATGAGGACAGACAATTGAGCCATTCCATCTCTTCTTTTCCAAGTAAAGACGGGCGGCTTCTTCATCTGGAAACTTCTGAAAGAAATCGTATATGCTGACTATCTTCATGATGTTCACCTCCTTGTTTATCCAAAGAATAGCATAATATCATGGGTAGTCAAGTATTTTTTGGCTAGCTAAGTTCTGAATATACCCCCTTCCCCGAAAGGAAGGAGGTCAGTTAATTCACCGCCGAAGGGGTTAAAAGTTCCAGCTAAACCCAATTTCTACAGCATGAAATGGGTCTAATCCTTTAAAAGAAAACATTTCATATCCGATTTTAAAATCAGTTTTTTCTCCAACAGCAAAGGAAAAACCTACGGAAAGAGCATATGTGAACGCTGTTCCTGAATCAGAAGCAAGAACACCTGAGGAACTACCAGTCGCTACCCCTCCGGGAGTGGAAACTGCATAGGAGGAAGAACCTCTAATTTCTGCATAGCTCCAAGCAATCCCCGCCTTACCTCCAAGATAAAAGCTGGCTTTTTCAGATAAAGGAAGATTCAATGTATAACCCGCTAAAACAGGCACGATTTCACGGAAGCACTTGTACCCCATATAGGTATGTTCTCCTCCCATATACCCGGAAGTCAAAGATAACGTATGATATACGCTTCCTGAATCAATGTTGGAATGGATATCTAAAAGGCCGCCAAATTGATTCGGTTCCCCTTCTTCTGTTGCCCATGCGTGCATACCAGTAAGGCTAACTCCAAAAGTGGAATCGTATTTCTGGAAATAGGAAGAACTATAATTCCCTCCTACCCTATAATAATCCCAAGGGTCATTGGATGCTTGGGCCGAAAAAGCACCGGACAACAGGCCTAATGCACACGTTATAAATAAGTTTCTCTTCATGGTCGTTTATGGGTTGAAGTCATAATGAAGTCACGATTGCCAACAAAGATTCCTCCTTTAGAGTCTCAATTGTGAATCGCAATAATCATCATATGCGAGTTATTAGCATAACAAATGCGAACAACACAAGCTCTTTCTTTCTATGAACTAGGTTCTATCAGATAATCAAATGGCATGTTTACGAGCAATTCCAAGCCTGAAGCGGACTATGTGGACACTAAAAAATTAGGCCAATGGCTCAGCGAACATTCCATTAGCCGTGCCGAAATAGCCAAGGCTCTTGGAGTCCAAACCACCGTGGTTCATAACTGGTTTGCCCGTCAAAGAATCCCTAAGAACGTGCAAGGCTCATTGCGGCATTTGATGAGTAAGGACTATCCTACGGAATTGGAATCTCAAATTGCCGTTCGAATGAAAAATTCTACTCTGAATGAGATAGTCAAGCGGGCCGTCAAGGAAGGGTTGTGCGTGGAGGAATGGATTTTGAAGGCGGTGGAAGAAAAATTAGAAAAGGGTAATTACTAGCAGTTACCTAGAAAAGATGCTGGCTACTTAAGTATATAGGTTCCTATTTTTTTATCTTGTTGAAACAGATCCCTTCGCTTCCTGTTCCCACTCATTGGTAAATAGAATGCTTACTATGAAATTTGTCTAGAGTTATTATAGAAAATAAAAATAGCGTTACAAGAGCATTCTGCATCATGCCAATATTTTACAAGTTCCCGTTGAATGTTTCCCACACTTTTGATGAATAATAATCATTTTCCTTTAGGTCCTGAGTTTTTGGATCATTAGAATAACCATAGACTATTCGAGGCCCTTTTACAGGATGAACAAAAGTTCCTATCGGCTGATTAGTCCCAGCAACGGTAGTACCTTTTCTCATAAATTCCCTTGCAAATTGCTTTGCAAAGCTACTGCTGCTGCAGCCTGAAAACATGACAGTCGCTACGACAGAGAACCAGCAGCGGATAGGCCCCTTTTTTTGTTGAGCTCTACTGAATGAAGGCTTTTTCTCTAATCTTGACAAAGAATTAATAGTAAAGGCATTTCCATCTTTCGAGCTGCGTCCTCCATGACCGGCAAGTATAAAAGAGGTAATAGGTTTCTTTCCTTCTTGAGATATTTTTTGTAGAAATTTTGCAACGTTTTTTCCTTCGATATCCTTACGTATACCGGGGAAAATGTCTTTATAGCTATCAAATAAATCATCCGCAACCAACAATTCCACGCTGTTTTCTTGTTCAGGAAGCCTTAGATTACTTACATCGTATTTATCGCACGGCTTAATTTTTCTGGGATATCCATGATCCCTGGTTCCTTCTGTGGGCCAGATACATACGTAATCTCCTTTATTTCTTCCTTCATTAACTGCGAGTGATTCCAAAGTATCATTTTTTTCCGCAGACCATATAGTTTCACTGCCTGCCTCTTTTTTCCAAAGGCCAAGCGCATCTACCCGAAGAAACGGAGAATTTCCTGCAAACGCGAACAAATTCCAGCCGCCTTCTTCCTCGATGGGATCGCGGCTGATCCACCTTCCGTCGTGCGGATTGAGATGCCGGTAGTTGTAGTAGACCAACCCCAGTTCTTCATCGTTGTATTCGCTGCTCCACTGGATGGGCTGGGTGACGTCCCCTTCGGCGGCGACTTCTCCGTAAGGCGTGTAGGTATAGACCGTCCGCAGGTAACCGGCTTTCCCGAAGATTTCCGTGACGTTCCCGGTCAGATCCCACCCATAGGCGTACCAGGTGCCGTCTTTGCGGATGGCCAGCGGGCGTGCAGCCTCAGGCTGCGTCGGGTCCCAGAACAGGAACCATCGGAAGACTCCGCTGACGGCATCTATGGCGGCTATTTGCAGGTAGCCACGGTACATGTAGCGCAGGTAGCTGCTCACCGTCCCGTTGACGCTCACTTTGCGGGTGTGCCGCCTGCCCATGTAGTCGTAGGTGCATTCCATCACGGTTTTGGCGCTTTCATTGACGAAGCGCACCGGGCGGTTTTCCGCGTTGTAGGCGACTTGCCAGATGCCGGTGGATGTCCTGATCAATGTCTGATTGCCGTCCGCGTCGTGAACCGGTTCAAAGACGCTTTCTTCTCCGCGCTCGATGGCGGTGTATTGGTTGAGCGGGCCGGTTGTGTAGGCAGTCGCTTCTAGCATCCTCAACCTGTGTTAATTACCGAGATAGTTGTATGTAAAACTCTAATCGGGTGTGGCGACATAATAGCTGATTCCCGTCAGCAGATTACAGTATATTTCGTATATATACACTTTGTAATAAAGATAAAAATCTGATAAGAGACACCCGGCAAGTGTAGCTTACCGGGTGCCCAAAAGAATCTCTATTTAGTTATGTTATTCATTAAGATGAAAAATTATTATCCTATGTATTTTCTTCACTGTTCATTCAGCTCTAACCAATATCATTAATTTTCAAAAAAATAATGCTAATTAAAAAAATATTAAATATAAATTTAAAGAGACTTCCTTTTTTGCAAACAGCGAATACCTATAAATTTTAAAATTTTATTCAGCACACATCCATATTTATATTCATAATATTTTTCTCCATATCTAGATATTGGATAGATGATACGATCAAAAAAGTTAACATGAAATTCCATGGATATATTCACATTAAATTTTTCCAAAACAAAATTAATTTCATCAATATTTTTCTCTGTTATAATAATATCAATATCTTCGTTTTCAAGTGAAAAAAGAATGTGTTGATTACTATCAATATCTAGACTATCCTCCTCCCACCATTCAACAATATAATTTATTTTTTCATTTTTAATTTTATTAATTAGATTTTTGTCCATTTCCTTTACACTTTTTGTGTTGTGTAAGAGTATTGACGGACATTCGAAAATGCTTCTTTATTTCTGCAAATTGCGCCGTTAGAAATGCATGAAGGATCAGTTCCCCCAGAACATATAAATATAATTATTTTTTCTATCAAACCAAAACATGGGATCTTGATATGGCATTTCCGTCGTATAATAATCACACTTTTCAATAATAGAAGTATCCCACCATATTTCTGTAGAACAATTTGGAACAAAGCCAGGAATGGAATTATGCTTTTTATAAGAAACGTCTCTTCTAGATATTTTTTGAAAATCCTCCATAAGTTTTTTTTCATTGTTTATTTCAGATACTTTAATACGTGCAAAAATCGCACGATTCCCTTCCATAAAATAATCTATAAATAAGGTTTCTTCTGGTAAATGAGACTCAAACTCTCTCTTAAACACATCAGGAGAAACGCTACCCCTAAATACTAAATCATCATCAGAAAAAATAAATAAAAACAGAGATATAACACCAAGAATGGTTAATGACGTACCCCAAAAAAATAATTTTCTCTTCATAAATTTTCTATTCATAAAATTCTTAAAACTCTTTACGCCCTCTCATCTCCCATTTCCCATTAACATGGAAAGGTCGCAAATATCCACTATCTTCTAATCGATATCCGACAGCTGTAGGTGATTTTTGACCTCGGAAAGTTGTTGCTAATTTTCTATTCGCAGGACTTATAAATGTGTAGTAATCAGTTAAATTAACATTAATAAGGTATTCTACAATACATTTTCCTGACTCCTTCATTTTACATATTTCACCATCAAATGTAAGTCGTGCATCACCAAAAGCGGTATATATATCTGTACCTTTATTAGATTTGAAATTATGCGCGTATGTTTTCATTTTATACATCCCATCAGGTTTAGAACAATAGTTTACCTTCAGATAATTTTCAAACCAATCTTTAAATGATTTTCCAGATGCGTCATGCTTACTTGAACTTTCAAACTCTTTTTTTGCAATTTCAGCTTCAGCGGCATTAAGTGTCCAATTACCTGAGATAGCTCCGTCTGCATGATCCATTGCAGTTTTTGTCAATACCCCAGCAATGGAAAATTTACCACTAATCCACAGAGCCTTGTCTACCGGAGTACTGCTGTAGGAATATTTAAAAGCACTATACCAAGTTCCTTTATAAAATTCTCCAAGATAATCCCATCTGTTCACTCCGTTATTTCCTACAAAGGCGAACAAATTCCAGCCACCCTGTTCCATGATGGGATCCCTGCTGATCCACCTGCCGTCGC
>OAWB01000371.1_pt1 | contig 31676 bp, 34 predicted proteins | sample 1550621 | NCBI WGS metagenome assembly OAWB01 (sample SAMEA2580107, study PRJEB22360) | human gut metagenome | biome: human gut; feature: human-associated habitat; material: faeces | place: Denmark | collected 2008/2010
TGTACCTTACATCGTAGTATTCATGAACAAATGTGACATGGTAGACGATGAAGAATTATTAGAATTAGTAGAGATGGAAATCCGTGAGTTATTAAGCGAGTACGAATTCCCAGGTGACGATACACCGATCATCCAGGGATCTGCCTTAAAAGCTCTTGAAGATCCTAACAGCGAGTGGGGAGACAAGATCATGGAACTTATGGCTGCAGTTGACAGCTGGATTCCAGACCCACAGCGTGACACAGACAAACCTTTCCTTATGCCAGTAGAGGATGTATTCTCTATCACAGGACGTGGTACTGTTGCAACTGGTAGAGTTGAAAGTGGTGTTCTTCACGTATCTGAAGAAGTTGAAATCGTTGGTATCAAAGAAGAGACAAGAAAAGTTGTCGTAACTGGTATCGAGATGTTCCGTAAACTTCTTGACGAAGCTCAGGCTGGTGATAACATCGGTGCTCTTCTCCGTGGTGTTCAGAGAGAAGAAATCGAAAGAGGACAGGTTCTTTGTAAACCAGGTTCTATCACATGCCACACAAAGTTTACAGCTCAGGTATACGTTTTAACAAAAGATGAAGGTGGACGTCATACTCCTTTCTTCAACAAATACCGTCCTCAGTTCTACTTCAGAACAACTGACGTAACAGGTGTTGTTGAATTACCAGAAGGTGTTGAAATGTGCATGCCTGGTGACAACGTAGAAATGACAATCGAACTGATTCACCCAATCGCTATGGCTCAGGGATTATCTTTCGCTATCCGTGAAGGTGGACGTACAGTTGGATCAGGAAGAGTTGCTACAATCATCGAGTAATTCTAGATCTGTATTGTAATATACGATTAATAAAATCCGGGAAACCATGTTTGGTTTTCCGGATTTATTTACATTTAGCAAAGGAGTTTTTAGATGATACTTGAAAATAAATTAGGTATTACAGATTCTGCAGAACTTGCAAGGGCAGAAGAAAAAATAAGTAAGAAAAAGGCTGTAGAAATGTTTGAGTCTTGCTTTTTGGATCACTTGAATGCAGGATCATATGATGCTCTTGAACAAATTCATAAGTATTTGTTCGGAGATATTTATGATTTTGCTGGAAAACTCCGTAAAGTGAACTTGGCAAAAGGTAATTTTAGATTTGCGCCGATCATGTATTTAAAAGACGCATTAAAAAGTATAGAAAAAATGCCACAAGGGACTTTTGATGAGATTATTGAAAAGTATGTTGAGATGAATATAGCCCATCCATTTCGGGAGGGAAATGGGCGCAGCATGCGAATTTGGCTTGATCTCATGTTAAAAAATAAATTGGGTCAAGTCATAGATTGGAGTGCGGTTGACAAAGATGATTACCTGCTTGCTATGGAAAGAAGCCCCATAAAAGAGATAGAAATAAAAGTCCTTTTAAAACAAGCATTAACAGATAAAATAAATGACAGAGAAATGTATATGAAGGGGATTGATTATAGCTATTACTATGAAGGATACAGCGTGTATAAAACAAAAGATTTATAGAAACAAATACCTTATTATTTTTATGGAATCTCTCGGTTTTTATTCAGAGCTTTTAAGCCTTGATAAAATGAAACCGGTTGGGTTCCTTTTTTGTGCTTAATTTCTGCCTTTCTGGTTATTTCTATGGTTAGAAATTAATTTCTATAATCAACACATTTCAACTGTGAAATCCAGATCTACGTTATGTGATCTTTGCAAATGGCTCCTGTATATATGACAGGAAAAGAGATAAAATGATTGCTGAAAGGTTTATCCACACTGATACAGTTCAATATACTATGAATTATATTTCTTCAAAAGATATCTTGGTATATGCCAAGATGGACCATGGTTCTTTCACGGACCGGTGCCGGATTAGCGGTTGCCATGGAGAATGCAGAGGCTGATGTAAAAAAGGCCTGCCGCATTGAAACAGCAGATTGTGACCATGAAGGCGTAGGCAGGGCTATTGATAAGTATCTGCTATGAGTTGATCCTTATCATTTCCCAATGTACTGACCATCATATATCGGTCTGCCCGATTGATGGTAATACAATATTCTATCACTTTTTCCTCATCGTATGCAGTGGATTTAATGCAGAATCCAATATCGTTTTCTTCTGCATTTAAATAGCGGCTTTCCTCATTTGTCAGGGAAGTGATCGTGATCGTTTCATCAATCCGTTTTAAATTCAAATCATAAACATGAATGAGAGTATCATATAGAGATTGAACAGCAAAATTGTACTGCTCCAGACCAGGACAGTACTTTTCAGGAATGAACGAGGTTTCCAATAGGAAAGGTTCATCTTCCAGATAGCGCACTCGTCCCAGGCAGTAAACCTTTTCACCCAGGGCAATCCCCAGATGGCTGCTGACAGACAAAGAAGCCTCCTTCTTGTCAAAGGAAATAACTTTGCTGGAAGTCCTAAATCCATCTGCGCTCCACCCATCGGTAAAGGAGCAAAACTTTTCTGTATCATCGTCAATCTTCGGGGGAGCAATGAAATTGCCTCTTCCGTGCTGAGTGAAGATATGGTGCTCATAACGCAGCCTTTTTAACGCAGAACGAATCGTCAGACGATTTACGTTAAAGGTTTCTGCCAACTTACGCTCAGAGGGCAGGGGATCATAAGGTTTTAACTCATTTTCAATAATATACGCTTCTATTTTTTCTTTTACTTCCTCACTCAAAAGGTTAATATATTTACTCATGTGATCTCCTTAAGTTAAAGTAGATGTAAAGGTAATGGTCCGTTCACTATAATAGGATCGTGTATATTCAATCGTCCTTCCGGAAGAATCTCTGACAGTATTGTGGAGCATGAACACAGCAGAGCCTTCTTCCAGATTTAATAAAGAGGCCTGAGGATTTAGAACTCTCACAATTTCAAGACGCTGTGTATCATGTGACGGGCTGATATGGTTTGTCTCCAGAAGGTCATAAAACGAGCACTGCTCAAAGTCATAGCTGTCCAGATTGGGGACAATGTCATATGGTGTATAGGTGTATTCCAAAGCAAAAGGTTTTCCGTTTGCCAGCCGCAGCCTAAAGAGCAGAAAAATATCATCATCAGGACTTAAATGAAAAATCCTGGAGTATTTTACTCCGGCTTTTTCTTTTTTTGTCAGCAAAACTTTGTTGGACGGCAGCAGTCCTGAGTCCTGGATAAACTTCCCCATGGACTGAATACTGTCAAGAGGGGAACGCACAGTGGCCTGGCTTACATAGGTACCCTTTCCGTGGACCCTTGTTAAAAGACCCTTCTCAATTAAGACTTCGATCGCTTTGCGGACAGTCATACGGCTGATGCCAAAAGTGTCAATTAATTCTCTCTCTGAAGGAATTTTACTTCCGAGAGGATATTCATTTTTATTAATTTTTCTTTCAATCAAATCTGCAAGCTGTAAATAAACGGGATGTTTTTTCGGCATTTCGCCCCTCCTGTCAATCTTCACTGGTATTCTTAATTCTCCACGATTATTAAATAAAGAAAAATAAGTGGTATTTGTTTTAGTATATTAAAACTACAAAAAAAGAGTAATTTCAACAACTGGTCTGCTTATCTGGTATATGAAAAGAATATACCAGTTGCAATAAAATGTCAAGAGGTATGGGGAAGTATCAAATAATTAGATTTTAGAAAACAACAAAAAAATCGAAAAAATTGTGCAAAATGCATAAATATATAAGAGATATAACCGGTGTAAGTAGGAGTATTGACAGGTGCGAACGGATATGGTATGCTAAAAGCACCAAGACGTATACGTGGTATATCAAAGTGACGATGGAATTGAAAGGAGAATAAAAATGGCTTACAAAAATTATGACAGAGAAACATACTTAAATAACTTTAGAGAGATTATGAGGTTAAAACCTCAGATTGAAAAATATATTGATGATGCATTTGAAAAAGGGGTAGATAATCTGGTCATGGCAGGTGTCGGAGGGAGTATTTCCATCATGATGCCAATGGAGTATTTTGCAAAAAAAAGAACGGCTATGCCAATCTACATGGAGAATGCGGCAGAATTTGTGCTGGGTATTAATAAAGCGGTCACTAAAAAATCACTGGTAGTCCTTTATAGTGAATCCGGTACCACAAAGGAAGCGATCGCTGCAGCAAAATACTGTAAAGAGAGAGGAATCCCTACGATTGGAGTGAGTGGAAATGAAGAGGCACCGTTACAAGACCTCTTGACGTATCCAATCGTGTGCGGTGCGGGTGATGAACTTTCATGTGATGGAGACCATATGAAATTGTTTTTGATTGTCAGCGCTGTATTACATAAAAATGGAGATATGGAAGATTACGATGAATTTATTGAGAACCTCGAAAAGTTACCGGAAGCATTGGCGGATATAAAAGAAAAAGTAGATGAAGAAGCCAAGGCATATGCGTACCAGATCAAAGATGAAACATACCATATGCTGGTTGGATCCGGAAACCTATGGGGATCAACTTACTGCTTTGCCATGTGTTATCTTGAGGAAATGCAGTGGATCCGTACAAAATCTATTCAATCACCGGAATTTTTCCACGGAACACTGGAACTGCTGGAGGAGGATACCAGCATCATGATATTTAAAGGAGAAGATGAGACAAGAATGCTGACAGAACGTGTAGAGAATTTTGCAAAGAAGATCTCCAAAAAAGTAAAGGTGATTGACACCAAAGATTATGAAGCAAAAGGAATTTCTCAAAAATACAGAGGAGATTTCTCACCTGCTTTCCTGGAAGCTTATCTTGGAAGACTGACTGCACATCTGGAAGATGCTACAGGACATTCCCTTGACATCAGAAGATATTACAGAGTGATGGATTACTAAATAATTGCGGTAAAACTTTTTACAGAAAGGAGTACGGGCAGTGGGCAAACGGATGGAAGACTATATACAGGAAACCTCGTCTGTAATGGTCCGAAACATAGAACAGAGAAAAGAATTGACAAAAGACCTGATAGAATGGCTTGAAAAGGAAGGGATCAGACAGGGGAAGACACTTGTTATTGTGGCATCCGGGTCATCTTATAATGCGGCATTCAGCGCTTTGGCATTTATGAAAAGGTATATGAAAAATCCGGTTCGTTTGATGACACCTTTTACTTTTACTTACTATGAAGAACCGCAGGAAAATAATATTTATTTATTTATTTCACAAAGCGGAAGCAGTACAAATGTGGTAAAGGCGATTGAAAAATACCAGAAGGAAGGGCATCGGACAATGGCGGTGCTCGGAAAAGCAAAATCGGCTGTGGCAGAGCTTTCCGACTGTTTTGTGGAATACGGTGCGGGAGAAGAGCGTGTTGGATATGTAACGAAAGGTATGAGCACACTGACTTGTTTCCTTATGCTGGTATCCCTGGAGCTATCTCTCGGGGAGCTGGACAAAGAAGTATATGAAAAAGCGATCAGAGAGCTTAAAAAGGCATGTAAGGAGCACAAGCGTATTTATTTGAAGGCAAAGGAATTTTGTATAGAAAACAAAGAACAGCTACTGTCAATGAAACATGCATTTTTTATCGGCTGTGGAGCAAATATGGGAACCGTAAAAGAAGGTTCCCTCAAGCTCTCGGAGATGGTACATATACCTACGGCGTCCTTTGAAGCGGAGGAGTTTATTCATGGGCCGGACCTTCAGCTGACACCGGAATACACATTGTTTTTTGTGAGTGCGGGGGACAGGGCAGGAAAACGGACAGAGGAAATCTGCTGTGCTGCCAGAGAAATTACGAACAAGACCTTTTTAGTGAAAGCAGATTTTAAGAAAGAGGACAGGATGGATGAAACTGTTTCGCCATTGTATTTGACCGCGTTTTTTCAGTATCTGGCTTATTGGACTGCAAAGAGTAGAAACATTACAACGGAACACCCGTTATATGCAAAGTATGAAGAAAAAATACATTGTAAAACAGGCGATTATGAAGAGGATCTACCATTCTAGGGAAAGGAGCTGATACGGTGCGGCACATCATTTTGACAGGACATTCCCGTATTTCTGAGGGAATTGCATCTGCCATTGAATTTGTTTTGGGAAACAAAATACCTTATTTTAACGCTTATATGGAAGGAGAGGAGTTGTATTTAAAGAAGCTTCAGGCAAAGCTTGCTGAATATCCTTTGAAAGATGACATTATCATACTTACAGATATTATGGGAGGGAGCGTCAACAATGATATGATGAAGTTTCTGGACCGGCCGAATATTCATTTAGTGTGCGGTATGAACCTTCCTCTTGCAGTACAGTTGATCTTATCGGAGGAGAAGAACACGGAACTGTTGATCAGGCAGGGCATTCAGGCGGCAAAAGACGGAATCCAATATTGCAATGACATACAAGTTTCAGCCAGTATGGATGATCTTGGCGATTTTTAGTTGAGAAAGGAGCATATACAAATGATTAAAAAGGTAAGAGTAGATTATCGTCTTCTGCATGGACAGGTGGCATTTTCCTGGACCTCAAAGCTGAGTGCAGACTGTATTTTGCTTGTCACAGACACACTTCAGGATGACCCTGTCCGTGTCACCTCTGTGAAATTGGCAAAACCGCCGGGAGTTAAGGTGGTGGTAAAAACAATCGAAGAAAGTATCAAAGCGATTAAAAGTGGAATTACAGATAAATACCAGTTATTTATTGTCTGTGAAAATATAGAAGGGGCTTTCCGACTGGTAAAAGAGCTTGGAATTAAGGAACTCAATCTCGGAGGTACCATGCCGGGGGAAGATAAAAAGTGTCTGGCGCCGGTTGTCTATGTAAATCAGGAAGAAGAACAAATGTTAAAGGAATTGATTGAGGATGGTGTGCATGTTTACCAGCAGGGAGTGCCGGAAAAGGCGGAGCAGAAGATCCATCTTTAATGTGATGAAAAGGAGGAGCAGCTATGAGTACAGGAGTACAGGCAATACTTCTGGGAATCCTGGGGTTTTGTACAAACTTTGAATGGTTTCTGGGAACCTGTATGATTCAGAGACCTATTGTGATCGGACCTTTTGTAGGGCTGATCATGGGCGATCTGCAGGCAGGTATTATCATGGGGGCGACGCTGGAACTGGCGTTTGCCGGAGCAGCATCAATCGGAGCATATGACCCGCCGGACATGGTCAGCGGAACAATCCTCGGCGTGGCGCTTGCCATAAAGGCAGGAGCGGGACCAGAGATGGCACTGACTCTTGGACTACCGGTGGCCAGCATCGTATTAGCTATCAGCAATGTGACAGGTTATCCAATCCTGAACTTTTTTGCCCATTTGATGGACAAAAATATTGCCGACGGAAATGACAGAGCCTTTCAGAGAAACTTTATATTAAGCGGTTTTGTGGCATGGGGAGTGACAACACCGATTGTACCGATTGCTTTTTATCTCGGATCAGACAAGATTACCACACTGATGAAATTAGTTCCGGAATTCGTACAGACAGGTATGGAGATTGCAGGCGGGCTTCTGCCGGCGATGGGATTTGCCCTTCTGGCACAGATGATTATGAAAAAGAGCATCGCTCCGTTTTTCTTTATCGGTTATTTTATCGTCGCATATTCGGGGGTATCTACAACAGGTGTTGCTTTATTTGCAATTTTGATCCTGGCGGCGCTGTTTGGAATGTCCAGCACTGGCTTGTTCGGATCAGGCCGGATGCCGGCTGTCGCTGATGAAACGGAAGGAGGCGATTTCGATGAGTTTTAACATACATGCCGACTATAATGGAAAAATTACAAAAAGTGATCTGAGGAAAGTCTGGCTTCGTTCCATTCCAATGGAGCATTCATGGAACTATGAACGTATGATGCACTCTGGTTATTGTTTTGCCATATTGCCGATTCTTAAAAAATTATACCCAAACAAAGAGGACTACATCAAAGCGTTGCAGCGGCATATGGAATTATACAATGTAACCATGTACATTTCCACGCTGCCTCTTGGAATTACGGCAGCTATGGAAGAAAAAAATGCGGCAGACCCGGATTTTGATACCACATCTATTTCCGCCGTAAAGACAGCCTTTATGGGGCCGCTGTCAGGAATCGGAGATGCAATGTATCACGGAACTCTCCGGATTATCGCAATGGGGATCGGTGTTTCTCTGGCTATGAAAGGAAACATTCTGGGTCCAATCCTGTTCTGGCTGATTTTTAATATACCGAACTTTGGACTGCGCTATCCATTGACATTTTTAGGATATAAACTGGGCGTGGAGGCCATGGATAAATTAGAGAAATCCGGAATCATGGATAAAGTCATGCAGGCAGCCAGTATCCTCGGACTCACTGTTGCCGGTGCCATGACCGCAGAAAATGTGTATTTGTCGATTCCGATTAAATTCGGAATAGGAAAGGATGCCACAACAGTACAGTCAATTTTAGATGGAATTATGCCGGGAATTCTTCCATTGGCATTGTTCGGTGTTATTTATTACATTTTTAAGAAGGATAAATGTAATCCGATTGTCATGATGCTGTTATTGATGGCCCTTGGAGTCGTAGGTGCATTCTTTGGTTTCCTCGGGTAAACATCATGTATGAAGCAGTGATTTTTGATATGGACGGAGTCATCATCGACAGCGAGATCGTCTATTATAACTGGCTGAAAGAACTGCTGATGGAAAAGGGATGTATGATTCCGGAAAAAGAGTTGAAAAAAATTGTCGGCTTGTCAAATGCCCAGAGTCTTCAAATGATGATGGAGTGGTTCGGCAGAGAAAAGGGCAGAAGTCTATGGGAAACTTACTGCGAGGAGGAAGAAGGATATGAGCTTTCTTACAGGGAGATTTTGAATCCCGGAGTTAAGGAGCTGTTGGAACTTTTGACTAAACATCATATTAAGACTGCATTGGCTTCTTCCAGTTCTATGGAAGAAATTCTGGAGGTTCTCGATGAAATCAAATTAAGGAAGTACTTTCCGGTGATCTTAAGCGGAGAAATGTTTCTGGAGAGCAAACCGAACCCGGAGATTTATATGGAGACGATGAAATGGCTGAATGTGAAACCCGGAAGATGTATTGTTGTTGAGGATTCGGATTATGGAATATCTGCGGCAAAAAATGCAGGAGCTTATGTGATCGCATATAAAGATGAAAGGTTTGGGTTTACCTGGCAGATGGCAGATCACATTGCCCCCGATATGTTTCAAGTACAAGAAATCATTAGAACAAAATTTAAATTGCAAAGACGGTGATAGAATTGTAAGAGAGAATTATAAGTCAAAAGGGAAAAACAAAACACCGGAATTGAACTGGAAAAGCTTCTACAAAGGAGTCATTGCCCTTGTCCTTCCGATGGCCATGCAGAATTTGATCAATACCGGTGTCAGCGCATGTGATGTGTTTATGCTTGGAAAAGTAGGAGAGACTGCCTTGTCGGGAGCATCTTTAGCCAGACAGGTGCAGTATATCATGTCACTATTTTTGTTCGGTTTAACATCCGGCGCAACGATTCTTACAGCTCAATATTGGGGAAAAGGTGATACAAAGACGATCGAGAGGATACTTGCTATGGGGATGCGCCTGGCAGTTACAGTGACACTTGTTTTTACATTGGCATCCCTCTTGATACCGGAGTCATTGATAAGGATATTTACCAATGAAACAGAGGTGGTCAGACAAGGTACGAAGTATCTGCGGATTGTGGCGTTTTCCTATACAGTCACTGGAATGACCCAGGTGTACTTGTATATTATGCGGAGTGTGGAGCGCATTCAGGTTGCTACTTTTGTATATTTGAGTTCTCTGATCTGCAATATAATATTGAATGCCATTTTTATATTTGGAATGTTTGGATGTCCTGTGATAGGGATTCAGGGAGCGGCATTGGCGACCCTTCTGGCAAGAATCCTGGAATTGATCCTTGTCATTGGATACGCAAAATTATTTAACAGGGAAATTCTTTTTCGTATGACTTATTTAATACATATTGACCGCAGATTATTAAAAGATTTTCTTATGTATGCAATCCCTGTTATTTTAAATGAAGTTTTGTGGGGAGCAGCCAACTCTGCAAGCACAGCGATTCTCGGACATATGGGAAGTGCGGCGGTAGCGGCAAACTCAGTAGCTCAGGTTACCAAGGAAATGTCTATGGTTGTTGGATTTGGAATATCCAACGCCGCGGCCATTTACCTTGGGAAGATTCTTGGAGAGAAAAAATATAAACATGCCAGGGTTTATGCGGACCGTTTTGTAAAACTGAGTATTCTTCTGGGGATCTGCAGCGCTGTGATTATACTATTGTCTTCCCGGATGATTCTGTCCGTGTTAAATATGTCACCGTTAACAAAGGATTATTTGCGTTGTATGATGTTTGTGATGGCTTATTATGCGGTTGCCCAGACATTTGATGAAACTTTGATTGTAGGGATTTTTCGCTCCGGCGGAGATACCAGGTTTGGTTTGATCGTAGACACAGTATCTATGTGGGGATTTTCTCTGCTGTTAGGAGCCACTGCAGCAATTATTTTCCACTTTAGCGTACCGGTTGTGTATGTGCTGCTCATGAGCGATGAGCTGATTAAGATACCAATCATATGGAAAAGGTATCGGAGCTTTTGCTGGATGAAGAATATAACCAGAGAGAGGGGGAGTGAAGAGAACACATCCATGCCATGAAAGAGGCCGTGAAGATCAAACAAGAAGTCCTTTTACTGGTATCAGAGGGTGATCAAAACAAACGGCGAAGAATTATAGAAGTTTCTTTCTTCAAAACTGTGAGACAGCAGATAGCAAAAAGCAGAGCATTCATTTGTTCTGCTTTTTTTGACACATATAAACAATTACACAGCCAGGCTTAAGAGGTATAATATACTTGAGATAAAAATGTGTCAATGCTTTTGGAGGATGTGTCAATGGCCAGGATAACGAACAAAGATAAAATAAAACAATATTTTCTCGAGATTGACGGACACTTAGGAATCGGCGCCGGTACCGTGGCAGAGGCTGTGGGGATGAAACGGAATGCAGCAAGCGCTATTTTAAATGAACTGGAAAGAGAGCACTTTCTGACCAAAAAGAAGACAAAGCCTGTACTGTTTACTTTATACGAGGGAGAGACAGACCAAGACAGGATTGATAAGAAAGATGAGCAAGTTGAAGATGACGTATTTAAAGAGATCTCGGAGCTTTCTTATGACATGGAGCAGGTGCTGAATAAGTGCAAAATTTCTGCTGCTTATCCGGGACGGGGACTTCCAATCATGCTGCTGGGGCCCAGCGGGGTAGGAAAAAGTATGCTTGCGGAGAAGATTTATCTGTATGCCAGGCGGCAGAAGATCATATCGGAGGAAGCACCGTTTGTTGTTCTGAACTGTGCAGATTACGCAAACAATAAAGAGCTGTTATCATCTGTTTTATTTGGATACAAAAGAGGAGCATTTACCGGGGCTAATAAAGACTTTGCAGGGCTTCTGGAAAAAGCGGATCAGGGTTATCTGCTCTTGGATGAAGTGCACAGGCTGCCTCCAGAGGGCCAGGAAAAGCTGTTCCGTTATATTGATACAGGAAGGATCACGCCCCTGGGGGATGGAGCAGATGAAAAAGAGTTAAATGTCAAGCTGATTTTTGCCACCACGGAAAATATTGATAATGTTTTGTTGGAAACCTTTATCAGGAGAATCCCGCTTACTGTTACCATACCATCCTACAGTGAGAGAAGCAGCAATGAACGGATGAAGATCATACAAAATCTATTTGAACAGGAAGCACACATCCTGGACTGTAATTTTAAAATCAGCAGTAATGTGATAAATAATCTGTTAACCTTTAAAGGAAAAGGGAATATCGGATCCCTGAAAAATATAATCAAGATCAGCTGTGCCAATGCCCAGAACAGACAGGAGAAACATCAGGATTACATTGAGGTGACGATGCAGGACTTAAATGTCCAGTATTCTGTGGATTATAATTCTATAAAAAACAGCAGTACCTCCCAATGGATCTTTGTCAACAAAGACTCGGAGGACATTATGATCCGTTCTTTGGACTCTATCGGAGAGATTCTGCAGATGGATTCTATGATCCGCCTTATAAAGAAATATACAAAAAATAGTATTACATATGACAGGTTCAGCAAGCAGAATAAGAAACTGATAGAAGGTATTATGGACCATATTGTATATGACATAGAGTCTTCATCGGTGGAAATTGTTTATAAAGAGCATGTGGAAAATATCTTTAAATTCATGCAGAGCAACTATGGGTTTGAATATACGGGCACTGCAGTGATTGTTCTGACAAAGGTGTTGGTTCTTCTGAGCAGAAACAGCACGTTTCTCAGAGAGGATAAAAAGGACTACCTGACGGAAATGAAATCGAAACTGGCAAAAAAGCTGTTCCGGCAGTCCAAAATGGCGGAGTTATTTTACAGAATGGTAAATGAGACTATGGATTACAATGCCAACGAGGAGCTGCTGAAGCTGTTTTTAATCCTGTTTTTCCACTGCCAGATGGATGAAGAAAAATATTTATATAATGCCATTATCATCACACACGGATATTCCACAGCATCCAGCATCGCAAGCCTTGTAAACCAAGTATATTCAAGCTATATATTTGACGCCTTTGATATGCCTTATGACACGTCAAAAAAGCAGATAGTGGAGAGACTCCGGTCCTATTTAAAAAAAGTCAACACATCCTCCGGGGTACTTATACTTGTGGATATGGGTTCGGTTCTGAGCATCACAGATGATATCAGTGATCTTGTGGAAGGAAATTTAGGGATTATCAACAACGTGACAACGCAGATGGCGCTGGACGTGGGAAATGAATTGCTGCAGAAACGGGACATAGAGGCAATTCTAAAAACAACCGTGCGATATAATTCAACGACCTATCACTTTATTAGAAAAAAAGAAAAGCAAAACGCCATCTTAGTCTGCTGTATGAAGGGGTTGGAGGTTGCAGATAAGATTTGTGACATGCTGAGAACCTGTTTTGACGATGACAAGATTCTTATTCTGGAGTATGACTACGAAAAACTGGCACAAAGGGGGAGTGGTGACGATGTATTTGATCTGTATAACGTATCCCTGATCATCTCTACCAATGAATTGGAATTAGAAGATATGGAAGTATTGCTGCTGAATGAATTAGTGGACCAAAAAGGATATGAAACATTAAATCATGTACTGAAAACAATCTATTCAGAAAAGAGAATCAACACGATGATTGAAAATATCATCAAAAGCTTCAGCCTGCGTAACATTATGAGTCAACTGACCATCTTAAATCCTGAAATTATCATAGATGATGTAGGATATGCGATCCATCAAATGGAACTGGAACTAAAATTAAAGTTCACGCCGGATTTAAAGCATATTCTGTATATGCATATCGGTATTATGGTGGAACGCCTTATGCAGCAGAAAAATCAGGAGCCGTTACACACATTCGGTGAGTTTGCCAGGACACATCAAGAGTTCTGTGAGATGTCGAAGAAGTGCCTGTCATCCATTGAGAAGAGATATCATGTATCAGTCAACATGAGAGAAATACGGCTGATCTATAATTTGATCGAGAGCAAGATCAAAGACTTTGGAAAATAAAGAGAGAGTAAAAAAGACTGAACTTGGTGCATATCAAGTTCAGCCTTTTTTGCATGTGTCAAACTTTTTTTGGAGATATATGCAATGTGTCAAAGAAAGATCCCGTCATGTGTCAAAGATAAATATGGTTTTAGGGGGGCAGAGACACTTGGCACGGTATTTGCTATTAAATTTCGTATAAAGAAAACGATCAAAACAATGAGAGGAGGTGTAGGTGTGGTCGGATTAATCATTGCTACCCACGGGGACTTGAGCAGGTCGTTGATGAGAAGTGTTTCTTTGATTGCGGGTGAATATAGGAATATTATAACCCTCTGTCTGGAAAAGAACGACAACGCTGATAATTTTTACGAGGAGATACAAAGCAGCATTGAAAAAGCAGAGGAGGGTGACGGAGTCATGATCTTTACGGACATCTTAGGGGGTACCCCGTCTAACCTGTCTACTCTGGCTGCGCGCAGACATCATCTATTCTGTCTGACAGGGTTAAATCTACCGATGATGATAGAGTTTTTGATGTCTGCGGAGGATGGACTGACTTTGGAGGAACTTGCAGACCGCTGTTTTGAAGCGGCATCCAGCGGAATACGGATTACAAATAAGGTATAAAGGAGAGAAATATGGCAGATATAAAAGTAGCCAGAATTGACTTCCGGCTGATTCACGGACAAGTTATCACAAAATGGATCAAATATTATCCAGTAGATATGATTGTGGTAGTAGATGACGCCTTAAGGAACGATGATTTTATGATCGAAATTTATAAAATGGCCGTCCCCAAAGGTGTGAAATTTAAAGTTGTTTCCCAAGAGGGTGCGGCTGAAATCTTAGAACAGATCAATGCATCTGTATTTTTGCTCTTTAAAAACGTGGAAGCCTGCGCAAAGGCTGTGGAGAGCGGTGTGAAGTTTGATTTCCTCGTGGTGGGAGGTGTCCCGGGAGAGGGAGAAAGACAGTTTATCTCAGATGGCATTTATCTGAACAAAAAAGAATTTACAGAGCTGGAAAATATCAACCAGACGGTATCTGAGATCATTTTTAAGAGCATTCCTGAGGAAACAGCAGTAACGATGCAAAAAGCGAAAGAGAAACTGAGATAGGAGGAAAAGATATGCAGTTATTTTTATTGGCGGCAGTGATGGGGCTGTGCAACTGGCTTCATAAGATGGAGATTGGATACAACACTGGATATACGATTTTTGAATCTCCAATTACCAGCGGATTGCTGGCAGGGCTGATTTTAGGAAAACCAATCGAGGGTTTGATCATAGGTGGAACCATTCAGCTGATCTATGTGGGGGTTATCGCACCGGGCGGCAACTTCCCGGCGGACAGTGCCATCGCAGGGGCCTGTGTAGCACCTATTGCGCTGATGACGGGTATGAAGCCGTCAGTTGCGGTTACACTGGCAGTTCCTGTGGGACTATTGGGAGTGTTTTTGATCAACTTGAGGAAAACCATTGCTATCAGGTTTGCACATTCAGCAGACCGGTATGCGAAAGAAGCAGATACAAGAGGAATATACAGATGTGCAGTGATCTATCCCGGACTGTTAAATCTTCTTGTGGCGTTTCTGCCCGTGTTTATCGTAGTGTTATTTGGAACGTCGGTGGTGGATGTCATTCTAAAATATATTCCGGAGGTAGTGATGCATGGACTAGAGGTCGCCGGTGGAATGCTTCCTGCATTGGGATTTGCGCTGATCATGCATATGATCGGAAAACCAAAATACATCGTGTTTATGATTCTTGGTTTTTTTGCCCTGCAGATGACGGGATGGAGTAACCTTGTGCTGGGAATTTTCGGCGGATGCCTGGCGTTTATCATTGTCCTTCTGAAAAGAGAGGCAGGAATGGAGGCGGATGACCATGAGTGAACAAAAGAAAACGAAGATTCAGGAAAAAGAAAGTGTACTGACGAAGAAGGATTTAAATAAGTGTTACCGGAGGCTGAGTCTCTGGGGTGAGACAAGCTTAAATTTTGAAAGAATGCAGGCCATCGGATGGTGCAATGCAATGGTGCCTGCGCTGAAAAAAATCTATACGAAAAAGCAGGACCTTGCCGCGGCACTTCAACGGCATCTGCAGTTTTTTAACACAGAATTGATGTTTGGAAATCTTATTTTTGGTCCCTCCATCGCTCTGGAAGAAGAGAAAGCAGAAAATTCGAATAAGATTCCGGACGAATTGATTACCAGTTTTAAGACCGGTACCATGGGACCAGTTGCCGCTATTGGAGACACCATTCACTGGGGGACGGCATGGACCCTGGGAACCGCATTTGCAGGGGCCTTGGCGGCCAGGGGAGCGTTGAGCGCAGCAGCAGTGCTGCTGGGGCTTGTGGTAGGCTGTGAGATCGTGGCTTACATGCTGTTTTGTTTAGGATACAGCACAGGAAGAAGGTCCTTTGCACAGATTATGAAGTCGGGTCTCTTAAATGAAATATTGGATGGTGCAAATATCCTGGGTATGTTTATGATGGGGGTTCTGTCATCAAGTCTTGTCACGGCAGAACCAGCTTTAAAAATTGGAAAGTTTGTTTTAAAGGATACGCTGGATGGGATCGTGCCCGGCTTTCTGCCGCTCTTGATCGTCTTTGGAGTATATTATCTAATCCGAAAAAAACAGGTCAGTACTGCTAAAATTGTACTTTTGATTATTGCAATCGGAATTGCCGGTTCTGTGATCGGATTGTTTTAAGAACAGGGGGATTCATTATGGGATTGTTTCAATGCCATATCTTTTCAAAAGAGCTTGACAGAAATACATCTTTTTATGTGGCCCTGCCAGAACCCGGCGAGGGAGAGGCCAAAGACAGAGTGGAAAGGAATTATCAAGTACTGTATCTTTTGCCGGGGGTACAGTGCGATCACACAAAATGGATGCGGAGAATTCCTATAGAATGGATTGCACAGGGCTGCCAGATGGCAGTGGTTCTTCCGGATGCCGGATCAGAAGTAGAGGAGCAAGAAGAGTTTTCCCGCTATGTTAAGAAGGAACTTCCGCAGATAGTAAGGATGTATTTTGGTTTGGATTGAGAACGATTATATTAGGAGGTGATACAGATGGCTCTGATTCATTGTGAATTTTACTCTGATATCTTGAAAGAGGAGGTTGGTGCTTATGTGGTGATCCCGGAACACAGGGATATAAAAGGAAAAAGAAAACTGAAAACATTGTATCTGCTTCATGGTCTTGGAGATGATCATACAAAGTGGGTCAGGAGAACCCCTATTGAACGGTACGCAAAGGAGGGGGACTGGATTGTTATCATGCCGGAAGGGGAGAAGGGCTATTATACAAACAATGTTCAGGGAAAAAGATACTGGGATTATATCGGAGAAGAGCTTCCGGGACTCATGAAATCCTATTTTCCTTTGATATCAGACAAACGGGAAGACAACTATGTGGCTGGACTGTCCATGGGCGGCTTCGGCAGCATGAAGCTGGCGTTAAACTTTCCCGAGCGCTTTTGTGCGGGAGCCAGCTTCTCCGGCGCTCTGGATATTCGCATGGAATACAATGATTATCCGCAATATACAGAGTTATATAAGAAAGTATTCGGTCCAGTAGAAAAGATATTGGACTCAGAAAATGATCTTTCCACCGTTTTACGGAAGTTAAAAGAGAAAAAACGTCAGATCCCCAGGCTGTACATTTCCTGTGGGCTTCAGGATGATATATATCCCCAGAGCCAGGAGTTTATAAAACAGTTAAGAAGTCTTGAGATCCCCTATACTTATGAAGAGTGGAACGGCGGACACGACTGGATTTTCTGGGATGAGAGCATCAGAAGGGCACTCAGCTGGTTTTTGACATGCGGGACTAAGGAAAATGAATAAGAATATGAAAGGAACTTTTCTTGTTGTGTTTTCCGGTCTGTGCTGGGGGCTGTCCGGAGTTTCGGGGAAATCAATATTCCAATCCGGGAATTGCTACGGTACTGCATTACCTGGCCCCGGTATTTATTTTACTGTTCTGTCTGGCAGCAGAAAAAAGAAAGCCTCAGCTTACAGAATTGATTGTATTGTTTCTGGTAATCTTAGGAGTCTTCCTCTTAGCATCACATGGTTCCATTTATACTCTTTTGATCCCCAAGGAAGCAATGTTTTTTGGAATTGCGTCTGCTGTTTTTTTATCGGTATATAATCTGCAGCCCAAAAAGCTGCTTGGCAGATTCGGACTTCTTGAGGTCATCGGATGGGGCATGCTGACGGGAGGATTGATTCTGGCGGCTTTCGCACATCTGTGGGATATACCGGGAATATGAGATGGACAAACAGTGTTTATGGTCCTGGGTATTGTGGTTTATGGAACGGTCATACCCTTTAGCTGTTATCTGCGGGGTGTTACATATATAGGGCCAGTCAAGGCCAGTATGTATTCCAGTGTTGAGTCTTTAACGGCGGCAGTGCTTTCTTTCTGTCTGCTTGGACAAAGTTTTGGAGTATACGATCTTTTGGGGATGGGATTCATTATGGGAGGGGTTACTACCTTGGTCGTACTTGGAAAAGAAATATGAGCGGAGTGAAAATGTCATAATCAAAAAAATAGTCTATATAATTAGAATAATGAATCATAGTTAAGGGCAATCGTTTATGATGAGAAAAAGGCTTCAGCTAACTCTGACGTCAGTACTGTCAATTTTGTTTCTTACTACTGCTTTGTATAGTTATCGTGGAAGATTAGATCATCTATATGAACTGACATTCCTAAGTAATTTTTTGTCGGGACTTTTTCTTTTAGGGACTGCCGCCGCCCTGTGCTGTAAAAGAAAAGTCCCGGAAATTTTATTTTTAGATGTCACGATGCTCTTAGTTCTGGTCCTTTTTGTGTGTACAGCTTTTACCGGTGAATTTGATTTTCAGGGCACATTTCTATTTCTACATCTGCTCAATCCGCTATTCATGGCAGTTTATTTTTTTGTGTTTTGTGATATGAATGAGATTCTAAAAGGTAAAAGTGTATTGAGCATTCTCATCATGCCTGCCGCGTATCTAGTGTTTGCGGGCTTCTTTGGACGGGTTACCGGAAATTATATTTATTTTTTTCTGGATGTAGAAAAACGCGGATATGTGTACTGTATAATGTTTGTTCTCATTCTTACTGTCATTTTTCTCCTGCTTGGGTATGGACTGTTTCATATAAATAAACTTTTTTTCAGGGTAAGAGAAAAATAGCCTGTCTGATGTATGAAATATACAGTTTGTGGGAAGAATTTCATCAATGGATGAAAGCAGGTGATGATAGTGGATCAAACAAAAATACATTTTAGCAGTCTGAATGAAATTATAAAATTTGTATGCCAGATGGAAAAGAGCAGGTACCCGGTAAGACTGGTAAATGAACATACATGCATTGACGCCAAGTCACTCATGGGAGTGATCGCAGTCTGCGATAAGAATAATCTTCACATAGAGATCAATAAGTAAATATTTGAATATGAAAGAAATCCCGGATAAACCATCTGGGATTTCTTTTTGGATTTGTAGTTTTTCATTTTAAAACTTTCTCTTTGAAAGGAGCATGATCTTTAAGAATGCCAGTATGCAGCTATATAGAATTAAAACAGCGCTGGCCAAAGCTGTTGTCTTCCACATAAAATACTTGGAGTTAGTGAAGGCTGTAGGGACCAGTGAAATCGGCGGCACGATCCAAAGAATCAGTTTTAAGATTGGAAAGCTTGTTAACAGTGCTGTCTTTATGACAGAGACAATGTCAATAAAAAAGATGATCAATAGGGCCGATTTCCGGTCTTGAATCATTCTTGGATGAGACAATTCTCCTAGAGTGCATCCTAAAAAGGAGGATAAAAATAGCAGCAGGAATCCGGAGATAATGTCTGAAAACAACAGAGATCTGTTAAACAGCCGGCCGCCGTTTGACAGATTGATCAAGATTGGAACTACAGTGGAGATTAATGCAGTGACTGCGCTTAAGCTCACCAAGAAAAGAGTATGGTTAAAATAATATTTTTTATGGCTTTTTATCTTTAAGATGATGACCTGTTCAGAGGCTGGATCCTCAAGGGCACAGGCAGAGATACCAATCCATGAAGCGATCAGGAATACAAACAGGCAGGAGCTGGTGAGACTGTCCACCACTCCCACTGGTTTTGAGGAATATATAGTATAAAGCATGATGATGAGGGCGGCAAAGGGCATGACAAATTTGTTTGTCTTTAGATACTGCTGCCAATGATATTTTATCAATTCACTGATGATCTGCATCTTCCATCCCCCTCAATAACCATCCTTCCTGTATCATACAGGCAATCAGCTGGTTGCTTTCATTCTCCTGAACTTCCATCTTATACCTGTCACCGCAGATGGTCATCCGGCCGGAACAACTTTCGGGCAGCCTGCTTTCTATGCCCCTCTCAAACCATAAGATATAATGTCTGCCGCCGGAACTTTTCTTATCGTCCAGACGGAACAACTGCGTGTTATCTATTTTATATACCGTGTCAGAAATACTGTCCATTAGATACTGCTCATGGCAGGACATGATAAGTACTGTACCCTGTCTTCGCAGTTCGTTGAGCTTTTCTATAAATACATTCTGAGAATCCGTATCTTGGCCTGACAGCGGCTCGTCCAGGAGCAGCACATCCGGTCTTTTCATAAGAGCCTGAATCACGGATACTTTCTGTAGAGTCCCCTTTGACAAGTGTTTCATGGGAAGATCCAGCATCTCGGAGAGAAAAAAATCTTCGCTTAATTTCTTGATCTGTCTGCAGACCTCTCCGGCATCGAGGCTGTCCAGCTTTCCCATGCGGCTTAAATACTGGCGTGCGGTGAGATTCATTTTTGGAAATCTCTCAGGTACATAATGAAACAGAGGATCTCGATAATATCGGATACTGCCCTGTGTAGAGCGGATCAACCCGGCAATGATCTTTAACAGCGTACTTTTTCCGCAGCCGTTATGTCCGGTAAAAGCGATGGACTGATGTTCAGAGACTGTCAGGTTTAAGTCTTGTAAAATGGTCTCATTTTGATACTGGTGCGTGATATTATTTAGCGTGATCAGTTCCTGCACAATACTCTCCTTTTCTGAGATGTTGGTATTGCCTCTTTCTTTGAATATTGTAGCAGACATTGGAGTGAAAGTCACAGCTTCAGAATATATCCATTATTTTTGTTCTTTTGCAGGGCCGGATCTCTGGTATTATACAGCAGAAATGGTATAATGAAACTACAATGAGGAGTAACAAATTTACATGCTCAGGAGGGAGAGAGAATTATGAAACATATTTTAAAGAAAATGCTTTGCGTCATTTTGACCGCAGCAATCATACTTTCAGGAAACGTTTATCAGATGCCTGAGGTAAGTGCAGCGGCAGATTTAAACTGGGGATTGGAATTGGATATCAGCGGACATACGGATTTAAAGATTTCTGTTTCAAAAGTGGATGAGAAACAGGCTGTTACAGCCCATATTACAGCTGGAGCAGATACATTTACTAAGAAACTAGATATTACAAGTCAATCTCAAGACTTTGAGATAACCTTTGATAAAGGTTACGCACCAGGTGTAAAAGTCACTGCATATCTTGAGACAGCTGATAAAAGAAAGACTACAACAGCTACAGATTACGTAGGCAAGCATGTCATATCTACATACGATGGACAGGCAAGTCCAAAGCAATTTACCGTAAAAGAAAGCTTCAAAGGCACAATAAATAATATTTCTGCAGATGTCGGAATTAAAGATATATATATAGGGAAAGTTAATGGAGATGGAACACTTCAAGTGGATTATCCTGCACAGAATATAGGAAACAAAATACAGGTTACCTGGGGAGACGGCTATTGTCAGGAGACAAGAGAGTATACAATAACAAACAGAAAGTTGTCTATTGGTGGTATGATGTTCAGCAGGGATTCTATTTCAGCTTACGAAATTGATAATGATGTTCGATTGCACGCAAGAGTTAACGGAGTAGATTATTATTCTGTATTTGGCAGAGAGTATAAAAGGGATAAGCCACTGATTAAATATCCAGTTCAACCAGTTGGACAGAAAGTCGAATTGTGGCTGGAAGCAGAAGATGGCAGTGTTCAAGAATTGAGGACAGCTACCATAGAAGCCTGTAAACTACCATGGGGTGATACTCGTTTTATGAGTTGTTATCCAAAAAAAATATCTGATTGGGCTCCGGATAATTCTACGTATGTTATCGCAAAAATTGGAAGTAATCAATATCGTGGTACTGTAAATAAAGGTAAATTTACAATAAATTATCCGAGGCAAAAAGACGGTACTCCGGTTTCGTTGACTGGATATGATGAACATGAGTGTCCAAGTGAAGTTCTTAATAAAAAAATTAGTAATGACAATCAGAATATAAAAACAGAAAAACATTTTTATGCAGCATTTCCCAGCAGGGCATCAGGGAAATCTCCATTTTATGATAGGCTGTGTGCTGAAATAAATGGAAAGATTTATTATGGAAATTACCCAAGTAGTAGTTCTGAAACAGTATATGTATCATATCCTCCTCAGTCTGTGGGAACGAAGATTAAGTTTTGGTATGAAGACTCCAATGGAAGTTTTACTAATACGATTACAAGAACTGTCGGTAAAAAAGATATTGAAGTGAATATCAAAGATTTGTCTGTCAGTCGTTTGTCAGGCTCTTATTATCAAGATTATGAACATCAAGCAGCACCAAGTTATATACGAGCGACTATTAATGGAAAAACCTACAACGGTACATTCAAAAAAAATGACTTTAATGAATATAAATATAATATTTCTTTTCCACAGCAAAAGGTAGGATCAAAGGTCACTGTAACAGTGGAAGATAAAGATGGATGTAAGACTTACGCCTCTTCTACCATTAAAAATAAAGCTATTAAATTTAAGCTAAATGCTGGTACGGGGTATGCTGATGGTGAAGTATGGGGTGAGACATTGCCCAAGACAAAGATAACCTTAAAAATAGGAAATCGTACTTATAATACTACCGCAGACAACGATGGAGATTTCTCGATTTATATACCTATTTTTAGAACAGGTACAAAGGTTTATATAAAAGCGGTTGCTCCAAACGGATACTACAAAGTAATCAATACTTCTATTAAGAAGTCTTATTGTAAGGTAAAGGTTAAAAATACCCAGTTTACAAAAACAAAGTATGCCAATATTCAATGTACAGGTGCGGAGAAAACGGATAAACTCAAGATTAAAGTCAGCGGTAAGACCATAACGAAAAAGATTAAGGGCAAGAAATTTAATGAAACAATTAAAGTAAAACTTCCAAAGAAAAAAGCTGGAAAAAGTATAAAAGTTATTATTTATGACAAATATGGAGATCAGAGAGCAAGTACGACAAAGCAAATTTATATTGGCCGGAACATAACGGTCGGCATGTCTACCAAGAAGGCTGTACTGACAACATGGGGAAAGCCTGTATATAAAACAAAAGCAAAAAAAGGGTATAAGGAATGGGGATTTATAAGAGGGAATTATGGATTGATTGCTCTTATTAAGAAAGGGAAGGTAAGAAAAATTTATAAAGGAAGATTAAATTAGTAAATTCTTAAAGTATTGCTGCATACTACCTGATTACATATTTATAGTATAAATAACCAGAGAAACTGCAAAAACCTTCCCGTTACGGGAAGGTTTTTTTCGTTATTTTATCCATAATATTTGCTGTCATCTTAATATTTTTATGCAATTTCTACGTCATTCAACGTTAGTTTGTTAAAAATCAAACTTAATTTTCTTTTTTTTATATTCATCAACAATTATTTACTGGTAGTTTTGGAAGGTTTGCCTTAACTAATCTCGTAAAAAAAGAAAGAATCTGCTCTTTACTTTCCACATCGTGTATCCGATACAATGAACTTAACAAATAACAGAAACGCAATAAGAAAGGAGCAACTATGAGTGTAATTATGGCTAACGCCATCGGTACTGGGATTTTCTGCTGTATCTGGCAGGGAGTCGGTTCTGCCCTGGGGCTTGCCACATGGATCGGATTCGTCGGATGCACTTCGTACTTTTCCGCCGGCTGCGGGAAAACAGGGTTTATCAAATCGATGTGCAGCAACTACACAGGGCTGCTGTGGGGAATGCTGATCATTCTGTCCGGAGGCATCAACAACACAATCATCTTTGGAGCAGTCGTAACAGGATTCTTCTCCTGGCTGATCGTATTTCAATCTCACATTGATGTTTTGTCTCTGGTACCCAATACGTTTATGGGAGGTTTTTCTGCATTCGCCAGCGGCGGAGATTGGAAAATGCTCTTAATATGCCTTCTGTTAGGCAATATTCTTGGAGTGTCCTGTGACTATTCAGGCAGATTCCTTTTCAAGAAATTCGGAAAAGAATAACTTAAGCCAAAAGACACAGTCTCTGATTGAAAACCATGAAATTGATAATAAAAAAGGAGTGTGAAACAACCATGAGTAAAATTACAAAAAAAGAGTATGGGGAAGAAATGGAAAAGGGCTTTAATTTAAGAACTGCAATGGAAGAAGCATCCAGATGCCTTCTCTGCCATGATTCACCTTGCAGCAAAGGATGCCCGGCAGGAACCGATCCTGGAAAGTTCATCCGTTCCCTTCGTTTCCGTAATATAAAAGGAGCTGCAGAGACAGTTCGTGAAAACAACCCGCTGGCAGGCTGCTGTGCTCAAGTCTGTCCATATGGTAAGATGTGTGAGCAGGCGTGCAGCCGTACAGGAATTGACAAACCGATCGAGATCGGAAAGATCCAGCGTTTCCTCGTAGAAGAAGAGAAAAAACAGGGAATGGAGTTCTTAGAAGCTGCAGAGCCGAAGAAAGAAAAGATTGCATGTGTCGGTGCAGGTCCAGCGTCTTTATCATGCGCAAGACAGTTAGCTTTAGAAGGATATTCTGTGACGGTCTATGAAGCGCAAGATAAAGCGGGCGGTGTTCTTACATATGGAATCATCCCGACCAGACTTCCTCAGGAAGTGGTAGATTTTGATATCCAGACCATCGAAAAGCTTGGCGTTGAATTTAAGTTCAACGAAGCTGTTGATGCAGCAAAGCTTGAAGAGCTTAAAAAAGATTATGATGCGGTATTTGTTGGAGCTGGTCTCTGGAAATCAAAGATGGTTGATATACCTGGCAAAGACTTGGAAGGTGTGGTAACTGCCATTGACTTCTTAAGAGAAGCTAAAACAAATACAGAGCAGCTGGTTCTTGGAGAAAATGTCATCGTCATCGGCGGCGGGGATGTTGCCATGGACTGTGTAACTACTGCAAAACAGCTGGGGGCAAAGGCTACCATCGTTTACAGGAGAACCGTTGAAGAAGCACCTGCGGACATCGATGAAGTCAACTTCGTACAGAGCATGGGAATCCCAATCATTCAGGAATTCGCACCGGCAGAGATCGTCGGAGAAGAAGGACATGTGACCGCAATGAAATTTGCAGGACGCGACGGGGAATCCGGACTGACCATGAAAACTGACCAGGTTGTGCTGGCGATCGGCCAGGCAATCGGAGATGATGTGGCAGGCCTAAAAACCGGGGGAAAAGGCTTTCGCCCAACCTGTGAAAATGTCTTCACAGGCGGGGACATGGTAAACGGCGGAAAAACCGTAGTAGAAGCTGTTGCTGAAGGTAAAGAAGCTGCAGAACAGATCGCAGACTATTTTAACAAATAGAAAGGAGGCATTGTATATGTCCATTAAGAAAGATTTATCTATTGATTTTTTAGGAGTCAAATGTGAAAACCCGTTCTTCCTCTCATCCTCTCCGGTAGGAAGCAACTATGAGATGTGTGCCAAAGCTCTGGAAGCAGGTTGGGCAGGAGTTTATTATAAAACCATTGGTATTTTCATTCCGAATGAATGCTCCCCTCGTTTTGATATCACTTCAAAGGAAGGGACCCCTTGGACCGGATTTAAGAACATGGAAATGATCTCAGATAAACCTCTGGAAGATAACCTTGAATATATGAGAAGGCTGAAACAGGATTATCCGACCAAAGTCATTGTTGCCAGTATCATGGGAAGCAACGAAGAGGAATGGGAGATTCTTGCGAAAAAAGTAACAGAGGCTGGAGTTGACATGATCGAGTGTAACTTCTCTTGTCCGCAGATGACATCCTCTGCCATGGGATCTGACGTAGGACAGAATCCGGACTTGGTGCGCAGATACTGTGAAGTTGTCTCAGGCGCTACACATCTTCCAGTGATCGCTAAAATGACTCCAAATATCGGAAACATGGAGATTCCTGCTATCGCTGCAATGGAAGGCGGGGCGAAGGGAATCGCTGCTATCAACACGGTCAAAGCCATCACAAATATTGATGTAGAAAATATGACAGCAATGCCGGTTGTAAATGGTAAATCCTCCATCTCAGGTTACTCAGGAGCCGCTGTAAAACCAATCGCTCTGCGTTTTATCACACAGATGAAACAGCATCCGGAATTAAAAGATGTGCCGATCACAGGAATTGGCGGTATCGAGACATGGAAGGACGCATTAGACTTTATCCTCGTAGGATCTTCCAACCTTCAGGTGACAACCTCTGTTATGCAGTATGGATACCGCATCGTGGAAGACATGATCAGCGGACTGTCTCATTTCATGGAAGACCATGGAATTGACAAACTGTCTGATCTGGTAGGAGTGGCACTTCCGAACATCGTGCCGGCAGATGATATCGACCGTACCTTTATCCTCTATCCTGAATTCAATAAGGATAAATGTGTGGGATGCGGCAGATGCTATGTATCCTGCTTTGACGGCGGACACCAGGCCATCACATGGGATGAAGAAGAGAGAAAACCAGTTCTCAATGAAGACAAATGCGTTGGGTGCCATCTGTGCCTGAATGTCTGTCCGGTGATGGACTGCATTACCCCTGGCAAGGTTGAAATGAAACCGGGAGTAGAAGAGCATGAAGTAAAAATGAAAACCAAGTATGAGTAAAGCATAAGTCAGATTGGGGGACAATCATATGAAAAAGTTCGACTTAGTGATCAAGAACGGTACTGTTGTAACAGCTTCTGAAATGTTTTCTGCGGATGTAGGCGTGCAAGACGGAAAAATTGTGGCCATTGCAAAAAATATTGAGGCAGATGCGGATGAAGTATATGACGCCGCAGGAAAGCTGGTGCTTCCGGGAGCACTGGATGTGCACACCCATTTGGCAATGCCGTTCGGCGGTACGATTTCTTCTGACAGCTATCTTTCCGGAACCAGGGCAGCTGCCTGCGGAGGAGTCACGACAGTCTTTGACTATCCGGTACAGCATACCGGGGAAACGATCCGGGGAGTTATCGCGGAGAAAAAAGCTGTTTTAGAGAAAGAAGCATGTGTGGATTTTGCATCCCACTGCTGTATCACAGACCTTTCTGACGGAGCGATCATTGAAGAGATGGAAGAAGCCGTCAAAGAGGGGATCACAAGTTTCAAATGCTTCCTTGTGTATAAAAAAGAAGGATGGATGGTAAGTGACGGAACACTTGCTAAACTGATGCTTCGTGCGAGGGAACTGGGAGCAATGATCAATGTCCACGCGGAGAATCCGGATTTGATCGATATGTACACAGAACAGTTTTTAAAAGAGGGAAAGACAAGTGCCTGGTATCATTACATGAGCCGTCCGGAATTTGTGGAGGCTGAGGCAGATAAAAGAGCTGTACATTGGTCAAAACACCTGGATGCACCGTTATATCTTGTACATATGGCGGATAAGGAAGGGCTCGAGGCCTGCCTCCAGGCCAAAGAAGAAGGGGCGCCTGTGTTTGTGGAAACCTGCCCGCAGTATCTGGAGTTCACCTGTGATGTCTATAAGAGAGAGGACGGACGTAACTTTGTATGCTCCCCTCCGATCAAAGGACAGGAGAGCCAGGACGCATTGTGGAAAGCGATCAAGAACGGTTCCATTGATACCGTAGCCACTGACCATTGTCCGTTCCAGAGTTATGAAAAAGACTGGGGTAAAGACGACTTTACAAAGATCCCGAACGGATGCTCAGGAATTGAGAACTTATATCCATATATGCTGGATGCAGCAAACTCCGGAAAGATATCTTTCCAGAGAGCAGTAGAGCTGTGCTCAACAAATCCTGCAAAGATCTTCGGATGTGACCAGAAAGGTTCTATTGCAGTAGGTAAGGACGCAGATATCGTCATTTACGACAAAGATAAGGATTTCACGGTCAGCGTTGATACAATGCATTCAGACTGTGACCATACCATCTGGGAAGGCAAAAAGCTTCACGGATATCCAGTGCGCACATTCCTCCGCGGAAATGTAGTGTATGCAGACGGAGAGTTCAAGGGAACTCCTGGTATGGGCCAATTTGTAAAACGAAGCCCTAGAAAATTAAGATAAAAAAGCGAGGGTACCATGGGTAAGGCGGTTACTAGAAAAGAAGCGGAACAAATGCTTGAAAATGCATTGGAGATCGGGGCGCGTATGCTGATCTCCGGTGCAGAGATCAGCCGCGTGGAAGATTCGATCCTTCGGATCTGCACAGCTTATGGATCTGAACGGACTGAGGTTTTTTCTATTACATATACAATTGTTGCCACTATTTCCTCCAAGAATTTCGGTATCATAACCCAGTCCAGAAGAATCCATGGCTTAGCTTTTAATCTTCAGGAGCTTAAATATCTGAACAATTTGTCCCGGAACGTGTGTGTGAGCCTTCCGGATATGGATGAAGTCAGAAGTGATCTGAAAAGGATTCACGAATTGCCCCAATATACGAACCGGCAGGGCATGCTGATCTATGCATTAATATCATCTGCCTTTACCCTGTTTTTTGGAGGCTCTGTGCTGGATGCGGCAATCTCCGCGGTCATAGGAGTTTTGATCAAGATCGTGGAGATCCCTCTGAAAAACATGAACATGAACCGTTTCCTGGTCTCCTGCCTTTGTTCCTTGGCAGCAGGGGTCCTGGCGGTCATGGCGGCACGTACAGGAATTGGATGTTCCTCTGATAAGATCAGTATCGGTAATGTGATGATCCTGATCCCCGGACTTATGTTTACAAACTGTATCCGGGAAATGATATCAGATAATTTTTTATCAGGCCTGACCCGTTTCGGGGAGGCAGTCCTTTTAAGCCTTTCTATTGCTTTGGGCTTTGCAGTGGCCAGCTGGCTGTAATCAAAATGTCTGCATTATGAATTGAGAGGAGTTTAAAATGAGCGGATTAAATCAAATCATAGCAGCATTTTTCGGCGCCCTGGGCTTTGCTTTTTTATTCAATCTGCACGGGAAAGAAATTTTCTATACCTCACTGGGAGGGTGTCTTGCATGGTGCGTGTATCTTTCGGCAGGGCTGATTTTTCCCCAGTATGGGAAACAGTATTTTGCGGCGGCATTATTTTTAGGAATCTACGCGGAATTTTTGGCAGTCAGGACAAAGGTTCCCGCAACATTATATCTTGCAGTCGGCATGATCCCCCTGATCCCCGGGGCGGCATTATTTATGATGATGCAGAACGCATTCAAAGCTGACTGGGAACAATTTGCACAGTACCGGCTGGAAGCATTTATTACAGGAGCTTCCATAGCTTTTGGAACGATCGTGGCAGCTGTGTGCTGGAATATTTTTAAAAACTATCGGTTAAACAAAAAATAAGGAGGTTTCATTATGTATACATGTGATTTAGATCGGATGGCAGACAAAATAAAAACGATGAGCAAGTTTGGGGATGCGGGACACGGGGGCATCACAAGATACTCACTTTCACCGGAAGCCTTACAGGCACGGGGAGAATTCGTAAAGAGAATGGAAGCCATCGGGGCAGAGATCAAAACAGATGATATGGCAAATGTCTATGCGACACTCAAAGGATCTGAGCCGGATCTTCCGAACATTGTTATGGCTTCCCACTGTGACTCTGTAAAGAACGGCGGAAATTATGACGGAATCCTTGGGGTTATGGGAGCTATGGAAGTTCTGGAGTCCATTGCAGACCAGAAGATTCCTCACAAACACAATGTAACCGCTATGATCTGGACCAACGAAGAAGGTTCTTTATATCCGCCGGCTATGATGTCCTCAGGGGTAATCTGTAACGACTATCTTCCGGACGATATCAAGAAAAACTTTATCCATGAAAATATGCTTGCGTCCAAATCTGTTCTGGATCCTGAAAAAACATTCGGGGAGGCATTGGAAGCTTCCGGATATAAAGGGGCCAGAGAAAACCGTTTAAATAACAAAGACTATATGGCTATGTTTGAGCTTCATATCGAACAGGGACCGATCCTGGAAGCTGCAAAGAAAGATATTGGTGTCGTAACCTGTGTTCTTGGAATGATCAATTACAAGATTAAGGTTTACGGACAGTCAGACCATGCGGGAACCACTCCGATGAAATACCGCCAGGATGCTTTATACGGAGCTTCAAAGGTTCTTCAGTATCTCCACGATGAGTTGGATAAACTGGATCCAGAATTGGTTTATACAACTGGAGAGATCTACTGTCATCCAAATGTACACACAGTTATTCCAGACTATGTAGAATTCTCTATTGATGCAAGACATGAAAAACCAGAAGTGATCGAACAGGTTGTCAATGTTATCAAGTCAATGCCAAAAGAAGTAGTAAAATGCAAAGTCGATTATGAAGTGGCATGGACCAGAGATACTGTTTACTATGACAAAGAACTGGTTAATTATGTACAGGAAGCAGTGGATGAACTCGGTTATTCCAACCAGAAGATCAATTCCGGTGCAGGACATGATGCTCAGTTTGCAGCATACATGATGCCGACAACAATGGTATTTGTTCCTTCTAAGGACGGACATTCTCACTGTGAACCAGAATATACATCACCGGAACAGTGTACTCAGGGGGCATCTGTACTTCTGAACGCAGTTTTAAAATGTGATGCCGACAAGTAGGTAACATCGTTTTCCTTTACGTTAATATAAGCAGAAAGAACGCTGTGGATTTCAGCGTTCTTTCTGCGTTGCCAAATATACAAAAGATCTATGTCACCCTATATTAAACCGATGGTTTTTGGTATAATAGCAATGGCGTAAAAAATGTACTGAGGGAGGTGTTTCTTATTTTTATAGACAAGCCTTATTATAGCATAGGGGAACTCTCGGCAATCTGCGATATTCCGCAGAAAACACTGAGGTATTATGATGAGATCGGTCTGTTTACTCCGGACCAGAGAAATCAGGAGACTCATTACCGCCTTTATTCTAAGGGGCAGATCATCACGGTAGTCATTATTAAGAATTTGAAACAAATGGGGTTTTCCTTAAAAGAAATCAAGGAGATCGTTTCTGAAAATGAAGCCAAAGCACTTGAAAAAAACATGCTGATTAAACTTCAATCTATGAAACAAGAGATTGAGGAGAGCATCAACCGATACACGGAATATTGCTATTTTCTGAAGAAAATTCAGAGTGGTATTGATATCCTTGAAGAGCTGTCGGACAGCCGTTCCGATGAGATGAAGGTCTCTGTAGAATTTATTCCGGAGGTTCATCTTTTATATGACCGCCGGGTCATGAAGGATTATGATTATTCAGAGATCTCTCTTGAACGGTGGCTGGGGATCATGGATAAGGCCAAGACCATGAATTGTAAGATAGTAGGTCCGGTATATGTCACTTTTTATGACAGCAATATACTCAATAAATTCCTGTCCCAGGATTCTGAGATTGAATTCGCTGTCCAGGTGGAGGAGTCAAGGCCTGCTGATCATATCCGTCCTTTCGGCGGAATGCTTGCGGCCACGGTGATTCATATAGGGAATTATGAGGATATTTCAAGTACATATATCCAGTTGATCAAGTGGATCAAAAAGCACGATTATAAGACCGTCGGACCGGCCACGGAAGAATTTATCCTTTCGCCCCTGGATGTAAATGATGAGACCCGGAGGGTCACGAAGATCATCGTACCGGTGGAGAAGGAGTAAGAAGTTTTTATTTTTTAATCCAGTAAAGAAAGAGAGCCATCCTGCAGATACTTTGATAGTTTCTGCAGGATGGCTCTCTTGATGTCAGAGGAAATTTCTATACCTTATCGTGCGCAGCACGTCCACCCGAAGGGTATATAATACGGTGTGCCCTGTGGGTATGACATTTTCCACATGATTTCCGTTCGGCTCTTAGAATGCCTCACTCCAATCATGTAGAAAATGGACGTAATGTCTGCTGGAGAAGGGCTTCTGT
>OAWB01000374.1_pt1 | contig 31567 bp, 6 predicted proteins | sample 1550621 | NCBI WGS metagenome assembly OAWB01 (sample SAMEA2580107, study PRJEB22360) | human gut metagenome | biome: human gut; feature: human-associated habitat; material: faeces | place: Denmark | collected 2008/2010
GTGTCGTATCCGATGGTACTGGCAACCTTAAGGTTCGTATGGCGAAAGACTTGAAAGGTCTTGAAACAGTAACAACTAAGGATGCTGCAGGTAATACTACAGTTATGAACGGTGGCGGTGTAACGATTACACCTGCTAACGGTAACACTGTAAGCCTTACTAAAGATGGCCTTAACAACGGCGGTAATACAATTACCAATGTAGGCCCTGGTGTAAACGGCACGGATGCAGTTAACGTAAATCAATTAAAAGGTGCTACAGATGGGTTAGCTAATGCTATTAACTCCGTAGCGGGCGAAACACAACGTGTAGGCGCTCATGCAGCGGCTATGGCTGCGTTGAAACCAATTCAATACGATCCATTGGAGCCAACTCAAGTAATGGCTGGTGTTGGTAATTACAGAGGTGAAACTGCGGCGGCATTAGGTGTTGCACATTACTCTGCAGAAGATACTATGTTCCATTTGGGTGTATCTGTTGGTGGTCATCACAATATGGTGAATGCTGGTGTAACTCACAAATTCGGTAACTCCGATGCGAAGAAAGCGATTCCAGAACGTTATAAAGGTGGCCCTATCAGCTCTGTTTATGTGTTGCAAGATGAGGTAACAGCATTGAAAGCTGAAAATGCACGCATGCAAGAAAGCCTTAACGAATTGTCTTCTGTGAAGGCTGACAATGCACGTATGCAACAACGTATTGATGAATTATCCTCTGTGAAGGAAGATAATGAACAAATGAAGGCTCAAATTGCATTGTTGATGCAACAAGCAGGGCTTACAAAGTAAATTTGACTTGATTAAATGGGTTATTTAGTATACTCTAGTCATGTAAGAATCATGTAAGGAATATGAAAGCCGCCCTTCGGGGGGCGGCTCGTCATTAGGAGGATTTATGAAATTCAAAACATTTATGCCTGTATTGGCACTTGCTTGTGTATGCGCGGTAGGTCAAGCGGATGCGGCTCAAGATCGATTGATGATGCCAGAACAACCGGTTGAACCATTAAACGTGATTGAAGCGGAAGTTGCAGTTCCTGTACCTAGCGAAGAAGTTCGCGACGTAGTGAATGCTTTCACACAATTCCAATTGGACCAAAAGGGCAAACGTATCATGGACGATTCTCGCGTTATGACTGGTCAAGAGCGTTACCGTAACAATGTGTTGTACTATATGAACGTTCGCCGCAGCTGGTACATCGTTAGTCATCGTTATAAAAATGATAGCTATGGTCGTTTAGCGTTAGATCGTTTGTACAATGATTACAAACAGTTCTTTACAGAACATGCGACTGTATCTGAAGACGCTAAATTGGACTATGCGCAACAAATCATCGATATCTTGGATCGCAATACAGCCAATGTACATGATGATGAATTGCGTTTCTACATGAACGAAATGGTGATCTTCAGCTTGAATGAAGCTATGAAGGACGGTAATAATCGCGTGAAACCTGTGGATGAAAAAGCAGCTCCTGCGATGGACGAACTTCACACAGTGGACCTTCGCAAAGCGATTAATGCACCGACAATTCAATAATGTTAGATGATTCAATTATAAGAATTAAGTGTTGTTGTGTTGTATTTCTTATAATTGTATGACCGATAAAAAATATCGGGGTGTTGTTTGTATTAACAATACCCCGATATTTTTATGCATATAATTTTGCAATCAATGTGATTCGCTGACCTTGAATCACCTTATATGTAATTTTTTTTACGATGGCCGTAAAATTGTGATGCAGAAATTGTAACTGATCGTTAGGTTGAACGTCCGCATCATATGTGAATACGCCTTCTTCCCCATTAAAGCGACCTTTGATTGTGAAAGTTTGATTATCTCGTGTAACTACGATATCTTCTTCTGTAACCGTATTTGGTTTATCTATATTTTGTTGTAAGATATTGAGTTCTGACATAGATTTCTTCCTCCTTTCTGCTTTCAGTATAACAATAAAAATTAAAAAACACATGGAGTAATCGTATAAATTGTTTTTATACACATATGCTCTATTTCTATAAAGCCTATAAATCCCGCCGATACGCCTTTAGAGTGCCTTAGAATAAAAAAGGAATGACAGCGATTTGAATTTCACCTGTCATTCCCTTTACTATATAATAAAATGCTACCTTTATTGATTGTGCAATAGTTAATTTGCTTAAGTAGGTATGTAGTAATTGTGTACGTACATTGAGTCAAAATGGCAGAAACACTGTACGATATCTGTTTATGAAAAGATATCATTCTATTATATGATCTATCATAAATCAGAATGATGAAGAGAAAATAAATTGATTATATATGGTGTAATATTGGTACATAATTATGGAGCATATTAGTATTATTTATGAAAGTTGGTGAATAATAGTAAAAAAATACAGCATTTATGCAGAATATTCAGTATATTTAATTTTATCGAAATTATTAATAACTTAAACACAAAAGTTTTATGAAAATAAAATGAAAAAAAGTTTACTTTTCCCGTAATATGTGGTATTTTAGATATACACATTCAAGAATGTCGATGAATTCTCAATACATCATCGATACATCATTGTTATTTCATTAAATATGTAGATAGTTAGTTAGTAAGTTTTATAAGTTTTATAGGAGAAAGATTAATGAATCGAGTATTTAAAGTGATTTGGAATCGCACAAAGGGCTGCTATGTCGTTGTGGCAGAAACAGCAAAGAACATGACGAAACGTTCTTCTTTGTCGGTTGTATTCTCTAAAATGGTAGGTGCTACAGCAGTTGCCGTTATGCTGACAGGCGTTATGATGCCTACCGATGCCTTAGGGGCACCTATTACAAGAGGTAACGGTGCACAAGCTGAAAATGACGGTGGTATTGCTATCGGTGATAATACGGCATCTAAGGGTGACTATAGTATTTCAATCGGTACTAATGCATCTGTAGGTAGAGGTGATACTGATGAAGGTAAAACACAGAGCGGTATTGCTATCGGACAAGGTGCAACTGTAACTGTTGATGTTGCCAAAGGGGCAGATGTTCCAGCAGATCAAAGAACAGGTGGTATCGCCATCGGTCAAGGTGCAACGACCAAGGTTGTTAATGCAATTGCTGTTGGTTCCGGTACTAGTGCTGATGGTGCACAAGCTGTAACTATCGGTCATAACTCTCGTTCGATTACCAATAACAGTGTAGCATTAGGTAATGAAACACGCGTGGCATCTCTTAATGGTTTTGCTCTTGGTAATAATGCGCGTGCCGGCTATGATGAAACCAATAAATTGATAGGTCTTCCTAATGACCAAGCCTTCGGTTCCAATGCACGTGCTTATGGTGGTTCTTCCATGGCGTTCGGTAATGATGCGAAATCCAGTGGTGGTGGTGCGGTTTCTATAGGTAACGGTTCTCAATCTAGAGGTGATTGGGCGGTAGCTATCGGTAATGGCTCTAAAGCTTTGAAACAGGGCTCTTCTGCATTGGGGACGAATGCTACAACTAATAGCTCTCACTCTACTGCACTCGGTTGGGGTAGTACTACAAATGGCTACGCTGATATCGCGGCTGGTGATGGTTCTGTTGCATCTGGTGGTAATTCCCTAGCAATAGGTGTGCAATCTTCTACATCTACTGGTGCGGTAGGTGCTGTAGCATTAGGTTTAAGCAGTAAAGCTGAGCAAACAAACTCTATGGCATTAGGTGTATCTGCTAATGCTGCACATGAACGTTCCGTTGCACTAGGTGCTAACTCCAAGACTGATGCTACAGTAAGCACACCAAATCAATTGGTAAATGGTTTATGGTATAAAAACTATGCCGGCGGTTCTGCTGATTCCACAATCAGTGTAGGTAGTGATACGGTAAAACGTACCATTACAAATGTAGCTGCCGGTCGTGTGAATGCACAATCTACAGATGCAATCAACGGTAGCCAATTATATGGTGTTGCTAATACTTTAGGTAATTTGGCAAGTACTACAAAAGGCATTTTAGGTGGCAATGCAGCGCTTGACCCTGATACGGGTAACTTGTCGATGAGCAATATCGGTAACACAGGTAAAGGCACGATTCACGATGCTATTAAATTCAATAAAGACACAATAGATAAAGGCCTTAACTTTGATGCTAATACAGGTGGCACGAAAAATAATCTATTAGGTTCTAAAGTTACCATCAAAGGTGACGGCAACAATATTAATGCCGCAATTACACAAGCTAATGGTGATACAACTATTAATATGACTTTGGGTAACACCGTTACAATAGGTGCAGCGAACCCTGTAACGATTAATGGTACTACAGGCCATGTAACAGGCCTTCAAAATAAAGACTGGAATGTAGATAATCCTGTAGCTGTATCCGGCCGTGCTGCGACAGAAGATCAGTTGAAAAAGGTAAACGATAAAGTTAATACCAATAAAGCTGCCATCGATAAAAATGCTGGAGATATCAATACTAACAAGCAAAATATCACAAAAAATGCTGGCGACATTGCGAATAACAAAACTGATATCGCTAAAAATAAGCAAGATATTTCCACTATTAACACAAAGATTAATAAAGGCTTGAACTTTGCTGGCGACACAGGCACTGTAAGTAATCGACAATTAGGTGATACTGTAACTGTTAAAGGCGGTGCTACAGGCACATTGTCTGACGGTAATATCGGTGTTGTATCCGATGGTAATGGCACATTGAATGTGAAATTAGCTAAAACATTGACAGGCTTAGATAGCGTTACAGCTGGTAATACTAAGATTGATAATGGTGGCTTGACCGTAGGTGGTAAGAACTATGTATCTACAACAGGTCTCAATGCGAATAATCAAAAGATTACTAATGTTGCAGATGGTAGTAGCACTAATGATGCAGTTAACTATGGACAATTACAAGCTGCTATCGGCGGTACAGCCAAAGCATCCACTGTAAAACCAAAAGATGCGAATGTAACTGTAACAGAAAGTACAAACGCAGCAGGCGGTAAGGAATATACTGTTGGTTTAGGTAATAAAATTACCGTAGGTACTGCAAACCCTGTAACTGTAGACGGTGATGCTGGTCATGTAACAGGCCTTACAAATACAGATTGGAATGTAGATAATCCTGTGGCTGTATCCGGTCGCGGTGCTACAGAAGATCAGTTGAAAAAGGTTAATGATAAAGTTAACACTAATAAAACTGCTATTGATAAAGGTTTGAACTTTGATGGTGACTCCGGTGCAGTTATCAATAAAAAATTAGGTGAAAAACTGTCTGTCAAAGGCGGTGCAACAGGCACATTATCCGACGGTAATATCGGTGTTGAATCTGATGGCAATGGCACATTGAATGTGAAATTGGCGAAAACGTTAAGCGGTTTAGATAGCGTTACAGCTGGTGGTACTACTATCAACAACAGCGGTTTGACTGTAGGTGGTAAAACATATGTATCTCCAACAGGTATCAATGCAAATGACCAAAAGGTAACGAATGTTGCTGATGGTACTGTAGGCGCAGGCAGTAAGGACGCTGTAAACGGCGGTCAATTGCACGATGCCAAAAACGAATTAAATACTAATATTAGTAATGCAAAAACTGAACTTATCAACAAGGGCCTTCGTTTTAATGCTGATAATAACGATGAAAAAACGAACAAACTTGGTTCTAAAGTAACAGTAAATGGTGATGGTAATATCACTACTGAAATTACGCAAACTGGCGATGATACTACAATCGGCGTTAAATTGAACAAAAATCTTAATGTTCAAACATTGACAGCTACAGATACTGTGAAAGCCGGCGGTGTAACAATGGGTAAACACGCTGATTCTAACAACTATGTAACTGGTCTTGATAATAAAGATTGGGATGTGAATACATCTAATCCTGTAAGCGGTCGCGCTGCTACAGAAGATCAATTGAAAAAGATTAGTGAAGTTATTAATAAGCAAGGTGCTGCTGCTACAGATTATCGTTTGGTAAAAAATGCAGCTGCTGCAGATGGTGCTTATACAGTTGATTCTAACGGTGATGTTGACTTGACTGTAGAGGACAAAAACCATGCAGGTACAAAAGAAACCGTTAAGATTAAGGACGTTGCGTCTAAATCTAGCCTTGATAAATTGAATGATCGTGCTGTTAAGTATGACTTGGACAATAATGGTGCCGTTGATAAGACAAAAGTAACTTATGAAGGTTCTCCTTATGCTAATAAAACTGGTGGTACTCACGTAACAAACGTGGCATATGCTACAGGCAACGATGGCAGCGAAGCGGTTAATGTGGATTACTTGAAAGATAGAATCAAAGATAGCGAAGACGCATTAACTAATAAAGGTTTAAAATTCGACGCTAACAGTGGTGGCGTAAAAACTAATAAACTTGGCTCTACGGTTACTGTTAAGGGTGAAGGTGCTGATGCTGATGCTAACTACAGCGGTGAAAACCTTAAAACTTTCATCACACAAGATCAAGATGGTAATACAACTATCGATGTGAAGATGAATAAAAACCTCAAAGCTGATAGTGTGGCAATTGCCGGTAAAAACGGTCAAGACGGCGTTACACTTAAAGGTGGCGACGCTAAAAACGGTGTAGATGGTACAAGCATTAACCGTTTAGTGACTGAAGATAAAGACGGCAATACACATACGCTTGCAACCCTTGATGATGGTATGATGTATGGCGGCGATACAGGTAATGTAATTAAAAAGAAACTTAACAATCAAGTGAATGTTAAGGGTGGTATCTCCGATGAAAGCAAATTAGCTGCTGAAGATAACATCGGTGTAGTTTCCGACGGTTCCGATACATTGAAATTGCGCTTGGCGAAAGAATTGAAAGGCTTGACGTCTGCTACTTTCACAAACGGCGGCAATAATACTGTTATCAATGGTGATGGCATGACCATCAATCGTGCTGGTGGCGATGCAGTAAGTCTTACAAAAGACGGCTTAAATAACGGCGGTAACAAGATTACGAATGTTGCTGATGGCACGGACCCTAACGATGCAGTTAATAAATCTCAATTGGATAAAGCTACAGCAGCTGCATCTACAACGGTATCTGCAGGTAATAATATTACTGTGACACCTAGCACCAATGCGAATGGTTCCAAGAACTATGAAGTAAGTCTTAAAGATCAAGTGACATTGGGCTCTGATGCTACGAAACAAATCGCGATGGACGGTACTACAGGTACCATCAAGGCTGGTGATAAAGTTACAATCGATGGCAATAAAGGCACGATTAAAGCTGGCAATGTAACAATTGACGGTGAAAACGGTACCATTAAAGCTGGTGACAAGGTAACTATTGATGGTAAAGATGGTAAGATTGCGGCAGGTAAAGTGTCTGTTGATGGTAAAGACGGTTATGTGACAGGTCTAGAAAACAAAGATTGGGATCCTGACAACATCACAAGCGGTCGTGCTGCTACAGAAGATCAATTGCAAAAATCTCACAAATCCTTGGATAACAAGATTAATAACCTAGGTGATGAAATCACGAAAAAAGGTATGAATTTCGCCGGTAATACAGGTGAATTCCACCGTGATTTAGGCCAAAAGGTTACTATCAAAGGTGAAGGTACAGAGTCTGACGATAAATACTCCGGCGAAAATATTAAAACAGTAGCCGACCAAGATGGTAATGTTAATATCAAGATGGCGAAAGACCTTAAGACTGACAGCTTAACCACCGATAAGGTAAAAGTTGGTAAAAACGGTAAGGACGGCGTATCCATTACAGGTCCTAATGGTGCTGACGGTACAGACGGCAAAGTAGGTATCACAGGCAAAGACGGTAAAGATGCTGTATCCATGTCCGGTAAAGACGGTGTTGGTCATATCGGTTTAACTGGTAAAGACGGTCGTAATGCGGATATTACCGTTGATAAAGGTGATCCAGACTTAGACGGTAACGCAATCACACGTATTAAGTACCAAGACGAGAATGGTAAAACACATCAAGTGGCAACTAAAGACGATGGTATGAAATACGGTGGCGATAGCGGTTCTGTAATCAAGAAAAAGCTTAACGAACAAGTTAATGTAGTGGGTGGCATTACTGATGCTAGCAAGTTGACTACAGAGGACAATTTGGGTGTCGTATCCGATGGTACTGGCAACCTTAAGGTTCGTATGGCGAAAGACTTGAAGGGTCTTGAAACAGTAACCACTAAGGATGCTGCAGGTAATACTACTGTTATGAACGGTGGCGGTGTAACAATTACACCTGCTAGCGGTAATGCAGTAAGCCTTACTAAAGATGGCCTCAATAACGGCGGTAATACAATTACCAATGTAGGTCCTGGTGTAAACGGCACTGATGCAGTTAACGTAAATCAATTGAAAGGTGCTACAGACGGTTTAGCTAATGCTATTAACTCCGTAGCAGGCGAAACACAACGTGTAGGCGCACATGCAGCGGCTATGTCTGCATTGAAACCTATTCAATATGATCCATTGGAACCAACTCAAGTAATGGCTGGTATCGGTAATTACAGAGGTGAAACTGCGGCAGCTCTTGGCGTTGCACATTACACAGCAGAAGATACAATGTTCCATGTAGGGGTATCTGTTGGTAGCCACCATAACATGGTGAATGCTGGTGTAACTCGTAAATTCGGTACTTCCGATGCGAAAAAAGCGGTTCCTGAACGTTACAAAGGTGGCCCTATTAGCTCCATGTACGTAATGCAAGATGAAATGACTGCTTTGAAAGCTAAGTACGAAAAAGTACAACGGGACAATGAAGAAATGAGAGCACAAATTGCATTATTGATGCAACAAGCGGGCTTGAAATAATATGAAATAACATATTGATACGGCAGTGCTTATAAAAGGCGCCAAAAGCGAAATGCTTTTGGCGCCTTTTTGCATGCAAGAAATAGTTTAAATGGCTGTTATGAGTATATATATATGTCATGGTTAAATTGTAATGTAATTAAAATAGGTGAGTGATATAGGTGAGTAACAATTGGATCATAATAGTTTACTAAGGTGAAATACATTTTTTCATGAAGTTAATTTTATGCGAAAAAATTAGTACATTTAGCATATTCATAAGGTATATGGCTGAGTTTTTGTATATTCATAAATATTTATGATTTGGAAGTGAGTGTAGAGTGAAAAATTTTTTACTTTTAGTATAGAATATGATATGTTTAATATGATATGCATCGGTAAATAGCCATATATTAACTGTATTTTTACTTTTTAAAATAGTTATAAAATATTTTATTATATTCATATAATTTGATAGTTTTATGCAAGGAGTAAGACGAGATGAACCGAATTTTTAAAGTAATCTGGAGTCGTACAAAGGGATGTTATGTCGTTGTAGCTGAAACAGCGAAAAATATGTCGAAACGCTCGACAATGACAACGGTATTTGCCAAGATGTCAGGGCCTGTAATCGCTGCGGCTTTGTGTATCTCTATGATGTCTCCAATGATCGTGCATGGGAGTACTATTGTGCAAGGGGCCGGCGCTCAGGCTAAAAATGGCACTGTAGCGATAGGTGACAATAGTACAGCAATGGCAGATAATAGTGTGGCACTGGGCACAGGTGCTACTGTTACAAAAACTAATAGGGCTAATGTTGGTAATGTGCAAGGCATTGCAATCGGAAGAAATGCAACGGTTGAAGTAAATAATGGTGTTGCGATAGGAAATGCGACAAAAGTAGCTTCTTTAAATGGTTTTGCCCTCGGTAATACCTCTTGGGCTGGATATGATGAGGCCGGTAACTATGTGGGCGCCGATAATGATCAGGCATTTGGTACCAATGCTAGAGCTTGGGGTGGATCCTCCATGGCATTTGGTAACAATGCTAAAGCTGCTGCCGGTGGTGCCGTTGCAATGGGCAACGGATCACAGGCAAGAGGTAAATGGGCCGTTGCAATTGGTAATAATGCACAAGCTAAGGGCGAAGGGTCCAGAGCTCTTGGTGTAAACTCCTATGCAGTAGGACTCAACTCCATTGCAATGGGCTGGGAAAGTAATGCCCGTGAGGATTCTTCTATAGCTATTGGTACAGATTCTGACTCAGTTCAGAAAAATAGTATTGCCATCGGTAATCGTGCAGTTAGCTATGCAGAGGATAGTGTTACACTTGGTAGAAATACAACAGTAGGGAAAAATCATATTCGTTCTGTTGCATTAGGTGCAAATTCTGCAACTGCGGATACTCATAGTACACCGAATCAACTTGTAAATGGTTTGTGGTATAAGAATTTAGCGGGGGGAACGGCAGATTCTACCGTAAGTATCGGTAATGATACGGTAAAACGTACGATTACAAATGTGGCAGCAGGGCGTATGAATCCCTCGTCTACAGATGCTATTAATGGTAGTCAACTATATGCCGTAGCAAATAGCTTGGGCAATTTAGCCACTACTACTAAAAATATCCTTGGTGGTAATGCAGCGCTCGATCCTGATACCGGTAAATTAACGATGAGCGATATCGGTTTTACAGGTAAAAGCACAATCCACGATGCTATTAGATATAATAAAGACAATATCGATAAAGGATTGTTCTTTTATGGTGATAACTTTGTTCAGAACCAAGTAAAATTAGGTGACACAGTAAGAATAAAAGGTGGCGCTAGCGGTGCTTTGGCTGACAACAATATTGGGGTTCAAGCAGACGGAAATGGCACACTAAATGTGAAATTGGCTAAAAAATTAACTGGTTTGGATAGCGTAACAGCAGGAACTGCTACGATTGATAATAAAGGGGTGTCTGTAGGCAATAAACTCTATGTGTCAACCGGTGGCCTTAATGCCAATAATCAACAGCTTAGAGGTGTTGCAGACGGTACAGGTAGTCAGGACGCAGTTAACTACGGTCAGTTGCAACGAGCAATTAACGGTACAGCTAAAGAAGCCATTGTAAAAGCAAATGATGATGGTAATATTACGATAAGGGAAAACTCAACGGCGAAAGGTGGTAAAGAATATACTGTCGGCTTAAACTATAAGATTACTGTAGGGAAAGGGGCGGCCTCGCATCCTGTAACCATAGATAGTGGTACAGGAACGGTCACAGGTCTTACCAATACATCATGGAATGTAAATAATCCAGCACCTGTTACAGGGCGTGCTGCTACGGAAGATCAGTTAAAGCGGGTTAATGAGAGAGTTAATTCCAATCAGTATTTTATTAATCAAAATACGCAGAATATCTCAGATAACTCAAGCCGTATTGGTGCCAATGCACGAAATATCACAAAAATACAAGGTGATATTACTACTAATAAGAATGATATTAACACTATCAATAATACTCTTGAAAAAGGGCTCTATTTTAGCAGCGATACAGGTGCTTCGATTAAGAGAAAATTAGGTGATACTCTAGTCATTAAAGGCGGTGCTACAGGGGCATTATCCGATAATAATATTGGTGTTGTATCCGATGGTACCGGTAGATTGACTGTAAAGTTGGCAAAATATTTAACAGGATTAGAGAGCGTTAATGCAGGAAATACTACTATTAGTAAAAATGGTTTGAGTGTAGGTGCTAGAACCTATGTAACACCTGATGGCATCAATGCTAATAATCAAAAGATTACTGGTGTTGCTAATGGTACAGCGCCTAACGATGCGGTTAATTTCAGTCAATTACAAAGTGCTATCGGTGGTACTGCTAAGGCCACTACGGTAAAAGGGAAAGACGCGAATATAACCGTAACAGAAGGTGCCAATGCAAATGGTGGTAAGGAATACACTGTTGGATTGGGCAATAAACTTGCTGTAGGTACGGCACATCCTGTGACCGTGGATGGAACCACAGGAACTATAACAGGTCTTACTAATACAGCTTGGAATGTAAATAACCCACAAGCCGTAACTGGTCGTGCCGCAACGGAAGATCAGTTAAAAGCTGTTAATACGCAAGTTAACACAAATAAGGATAAAATAGCTCAAAATACTACTGACATTGCTCAGAATACGACTGATATTGCACAAAATAAACAAAATATTGCACAGAATACACAAGATATTGCGACTAATAAAAATGCTATCTCTACAATCAATACAACTATTGCTAAAGGTCTAAATTTTGATGGAGACAGCGGTGCTGTAATTAACAAACAGTTGGGCGATAAGCTTAGCATCAAGGGCGGTGCAGCGGCTGCGAATTTGACGGATAATAATATCGGTGTCGTATCTGATGGCAGCACATTAAATGTAAAACTAGCTAAAACATTAACCGGTTTGGATAGCGTAACGGCTGGGGGTACAACTATCAATAGTAGTGGTTTGACCGTAGGCGGTAAGACCTATGTAACTCCGAACGGTATTAATGCGAATGACAAGAAAATAACTAATGTTGCTGATGGTGAAGTGGCGGCTAATTCCAAAGATGCAGTTAACGGCGGTCAACTTCATGCGGCTAAAACCGAATTAAATAACAACATTAATGATGCTAAAACTGAATTAAACAAAAATATCGGTGATGCCAAAACTGAACTCAATAAAAATATTAATGACGCTAAAACTGAACTGAATGGCAATATAGATAATGCTAAAACCGAGCTAAACAATAATATATCGACTGCGAAGAATGATGTGATTAATACAGGTCTCAAATTTGATGCGGATACAGGCGGTGCTAAGACCAATAAATTGGGTTCCAAGGTAACGGTAAACGGCGATGATAATATCACGACAGAAATCAGCCAAACTGGTGACGATACTAAGATCGGTCTTAAATTAAAGAAAGATCTCAATGTTACTACTATTACTGCTGCTGATACTGTGAAAGCCGGCACTGTGACTATGGGCAAACAATCAGGTGGTGCAGGCGGTGCAAACGGTAACTTTGTAACAGGGCTCGATAATAAGTCTTGGAACGCGGATAATCCTCAAGCTGTAAGTGGTCGAGCTGCTACGGAAGATCAGTTGAAATCCGTTAATGATAAGGTCAATACAAATGTAACCAATATCAATAAAGGATTAAACTTTAACGGCGATAGCGGTGCTGCGATTAATAAAAAATTAGGCGACACTGTTACCATTAAAGGTGGTGCTATGGCGGATCTTACGGATAATAATATCGGTGTCGTGTCTGATGGCAGCACATTAAATGTGAAACTAGCTAAAACATTAACTGGTTTGGATAGCGTAACGGCTGGTGGAACAACTATTAATGGTAGTGGTTTGACCGTAGGCGGCAAGACCTACGTAACGCCAAACGGCATCAATGCAAATAATCAAAAGATTACCGGTCTAGCAAAAGGCACAGATCCTACTGATGCGGTTAACTTCAGTCAGTTGCAGGATGCTATCGGTGGAACTGCTAAGGCAAGTACTGTGAAAGCTAAAAACAGCAACATCACTGTAGAAGAAGGTACAAATGCAGCCGGCGGTAAGGAATATACTGTCGGATTAGGGGATAAAATCACTTTAGGAACTGCTAATCCTGTATCTGTTGATGGTACTACAGGCACAGTAACTGGACTTACAAATACTACTTGGGATGTAGATAATCCTCAAGCCGTAAGTGGTCGAGCTGCAACAGAAGATCAGTTGAAATCTGTTAATACGCAAGTTAACACAAACAAGGATAAAATAGCTCAAAACACAACTGACATTGCTCAAAATGCGACTGATATCGGTAAGAATAAACAAGATATAACTAAGAACAAGGCTGATATTGCTCAAAACACGACTGACATTGGTAAAAATAAGACTGATATTGCACAAAATAAACAAAATATTGCTCAAAATACGCAAGATATTACGACTAATAGAAATGCTATTTCTGCCATCAATACGACTATTGCTAAAGGTCTTAACTTTGATGGAGATAGCGGCGCTGTAATTAACAAACAGTTGGGTGATAAGCTTAGTATCAAGGGCGGTGCAGCGGCTGCTAACTTGACGGACAATAATATTGGTGTCGTATCCGACGGCAGTACGTTAAACGTGAAGTTAGCAAAAACATTAACCGGTTTGGACAGTGTAACAGCGAGTGGTACAACTATTAATGCTGGTGGTTTAACAGTAGGTAATAAGACCTATGTATCTCCAAACGGCATCAATGCGAACGACCAAAAGATTACCAATGTTGCTAATGGCGACGTGGTGGCTAATTCCAAAGATGCGGTTAACGGCGGTCAATTGCATGACGCTAAAACTGAGTTAAATAAAAACATTAGCGATACAAAGACCGAGTTGAATAAAAACATCGGTGATACCAAAACTGAACTTAATAAAAAAATTGGTGACACTAAAACCGAACTCAATAATAATATTAATGACGCTAAGACTGAACTTACTAATAAAGGCCTTCGTTTCAATGCGGATAATGACGACGAAAAAACGAATAAACTAGGCTCTAAGGTAACGGTAAACGGCGACGACAATATTACGACGGAAATCAGTCAAACTGGTGAAGATACAAAGATCGGTTTTAAATTGAAGAAAGATCTTAATGTTACATCTGTTACGGCTACGGAAACTGTGAAAGCCGGCACGGTAACTATGGGTAAACAATCCGATGGTGCAAGCCCTGCTAATATGGGCAACTACGTAACTGGTCTTGATAATCAGGCATGGAGCGTAACTAATCCGACTGCTGTTAGTGGACGTGCTGCAACAGAAGATCAATTGAAGACAGTTACTGAAGCTATCAAAACTCAAGGCGCTAATGCAACGGACTTTAGTCTCGTTGCGAATCCTACGGCAGGTTCCAATGGTGACTATACTGTAGCTGCCAACGGTGACGTAGCATTGACAGTACAAGATAAGAACCATCCGGATCAAACAAAAACCGTAACGATTAAAGATGTGGCATCTAAATCTGAAGTGGATAAAGGCTTGAACTTTGACGGTGACTCTGGTACGACTATCAACAAGAAGCTAGGTGGTACTGTTGCCATCAAAGGCGGAGCTGCGGCTGCAGATCTAACAGATAATAATATTGGCGTTGTATCTGACGGTACAGGCACATTGAACGTGAAGTTGGCTAAAACATTGACTGGTTTGGACAGTGTGACAGCTGGCGGTACAACCATTAATAGTGGTGGTTTGACCGTAGGCAATAAGACCTATGTATCTCCAAACGGCATCAATGCGAACGACCAAAAGATTACCAATGTTGCTAACGGTGATGTGGCGGCTAATTCTAAAGATGCGGTGAACGGCGGTCAATTGCATGACGCTAAAACTGAGTTAAATAAAAATATTGGTGATACTAAGGCTGAATTAAATAAAAACATTAGCGATACTAAGACCGAGTTGAATAAAAATATCGGTGATACCAAAACTGAGCTCAACAATAATATTAATGACGCTAAGACTGAACTTACCAATAAAGGCCTTCGTTTTAATGCGGATAATAATGACGAAAAAACGAATAAGCTAGGCTCCAAGGTAACAGTAAATGGCGACGACAATATTACGACGGAAATCAGTCAAACTGGCGATGATACGAAGATCGGCCTTAAATTGAAGAAAGATCTTAACGTTACCACTGTTACTGCAGCGGAAACTGTGAAAGCCGGCACTGTAACCATGGGTAAACAGTCCGATGGTGCAACCCCTGGTAATACGGGCAACTATGTAACTGGTCTTGATAATAAGGCTTGGAGTATTGATAACCCTACAATTGCATCCGGCCGTGCAGCAACGGAAGACCAATTGAAAACAGTTAGTGACGAAGTTAAGAAACAAGGTGCTAGTGCAACGGACTTCAGTCTCGTTGCAAATCCTACGGCAGGTTCCAATGGTGACTACACTGTAGATGCTAATGGTGACGTAGCATTGACAGTCCAAGATAAGAACCATCCGGCTGCTCAAACAAAAACCGTAACGATTAAAGATGTGGCATCTAAATCCGAAGTGGATAAAGGCTTGAACTTTGACGGTGATTCCGGTACGACTATCAACAAGAAGCTAGGTGGTACTGTTGCCATCAAAGGTGGAGCTGCAGCTACAGATTTAACAGATAATAATATTGGCGTTGTATCTGATGGCACAGGCACACTAAATGTGAAGTTAGCTAAAACATTGACTGGTTTAGACAGCGTAACAGCTGGTGGTATAACCATTAATAGTGGTGGTTTAACAGTAGGCAATAAGACTTATGTATCTCCAAATGGCATCAATGCAAACGACCAAAAGATTACCAATGTTGCTGATGGTAATATTGCTGCTAATTCTAAAGATGCGGTTAACGGCGGTCAATTGCATGACGCTAAAACTGAGTTAAATAAAAATATTAGTGATGCTAAGACTGAACTTACCAATAAAGGCCTTCGTTTTGATGCGGATAATAACGATGAAAAAACGAATAAGCTAGGCTCCAAGGTAACCGTAAACGGCGACGACAATATTACGACTGAAATCAGTCAAACCGGTGACGATACAAAGATCGGTCTTAAATTGAAGAAAGATCTTAATGTTACATCCGTTACGGCTACAAAAACTGTGAAAGCCGGCGATGTGACAATGGGTAAACAGTCCGATGGTGCGAATCCTGCTAATACGGGCAACTATATAACAGGTCTTGATAATAAGACTTGGAATGCAGGTAATGTCGTATCCGGCCGTGCTGCAACAGAGGACCAATTGAAACAAGCCTTGGCAGGTCAAACTGATACAGGCCTTAAATTCAATGCTAATGTAGGCGGTGTACAAACTAATAAATTAGGCTCTACTATCACTGTTCAAGGTGAAGGCAAAGCTGCTGATGCCGACTATAGTGGTGATAATATTAAGACTTTCATCAAACAAGATGCTGCAACAGGTAATACAACAATTGATGTAAAAATGAACAAAAACCTTAAGGCTGAATCTGTGAAAGTCGGCAAAGACGGTAAGGACGGCGTATCTCTTACAGGTCCGGATGCGGCGAATGGCACCAACGGTAAAGTAGCTGTTACAGATAAAAACGGCAAGGATGCTGTGTCTATGTCGGGTAAAGACGGTGTAGGTCACATCGGTTTAACTGGTAAAGATGGTCGCAGTGCGGATATTATCGCTGATAAAGGCGCTGCTGATGTTAATGGAAATGAAATCACGCGCATTAAATACCAAGATGAAAATGGCACAACCCATCAAGTGGCAACCAAAGATGATGGCATGGCATATGGTGGCGACTCCGGTACTACCATCAAGAAGAAACTTAATGAACAATTGGACATTAAGGGTGGTGTCACCAATGAATCTGAGTTGACTGAAAACAATATCGGTGTTATTAGCAAAAATAATATCCTTAATGTTCGTTTGGCAAAAAATCTGAAAGGTCTAGATTCCATAACTTTCAACAATGGCAATAATGGTGCAAACGGTAAAACCGTTGTTAATGGTGAAGGCATGACCGTTCAAGATAAGGATGGCAACCCGTTGACTGCTATTACAAAGGACGGCGTGAAGATTACCAATGGTCCATCTATGACGAAAGATGGTATTGATGCAGCCGGCAATAAGATTACAAACGTAGCTGACGGTACAAATCCTAAGGATGCGGTTAATAAATCTCAATTGGATACAGCGGCTAATGCTGCTAAGGCAATCGTAACAGAAGGTAATAATATTAAAGTAGATAAGACCACTAATGGTGATGGCTCTACAAATTACAAAGTGGGCCTCAAAGACCAAATAACAATGGGATCTGATGCTACGAAACAAATTGCGATGGATGGTACAACCGGTACAATCAAAGCCGGTGACAAGGTTACAATCGACGGCAACAAAGGCACCATTAAAGCAGGTGATAAAGTTGAAATCGATGGTGATAAGGGCACAATCAAGGCTGGTAATGTGGCGATTGACGGTACAAACGGTACAATTAAGGCTGGCGACAAGGTAACTATTGATGGTAAAGATGGTAAGATTGCAGCAGGTAAGGTCTCTGTTGATGGCAAGGACGGTCATGTGACAGGTTTGGAAAACAAAGATTGGGATCCTAACAATATCACAAGTGGTCGTGCTGCTACAGAAGATCAATTGCAGAAGTCCCATAAAGCCTTGGATAATAAGATTAATAATTTAGGTGATGACATTACGAAGAAAGGCATGGATTTTGCCGGTAATACAGGTGATTTCCACCGTGATTTAGGTCAAAAGGTTACCATCAAAGGTGAAGGACAAGGGGCCGATAGCGATTATTCTGGCGAAAATATCAAAACAGTAGCCGAAAATGGTAATGTTACTATTAAAATGGCTAAGAACCTTAAGACCGACAGTATTACTACCAAAACAGTTATTGCTGATACGGTCAATACTGATAAGGTGAAAGTCGGCAAAAATGGTCAAGATGGCGTTTCCATTACAGGTCCAGACGCTGCGAATGGTACAGACGGCAAAGTAGCTGTTACAGGTAAAGACGGTAAAGATGCTGTATCTATGTCGGGCAAAGACGGCGTTGGTTACATCGGTTTAACTGGCAAAGATGGTCGCAATGCGGATATAATTGCTGATAAGGGTGATTCTGATCTCGGAGGCAATGCTATTACTCGTATTAAGTACCAAGATGAACAGGGCAAGACACATCAAGTGGCAACCAAAGACGATGGTATGAAATACGGTGGCGATTCCGGTAATGTGATTAACAAAAAGCTTAACGAACAGGTAAACGTAGTCGGTGGCATTACTGATGCTAACAAGTTGACTACAGAAGATAATGTAGGCGTCGTATCTGACGGTACTAATCTTAAAGTTCGTATGGCGAAAGATTTGAAAGGTCTTACGTCAGTAACGACTAAGGATGCTGGTGGTAACTCTACGGTTGTGAACGGCAGTGGCGTAACCATTACTCCTGCTAGTGGTAACACCGTAAGTCTTACTAAAGATGGATTGAATAACGGTGGTAAAACAATTAGCAATGTAGGACCTGGTGTAAACGGCACGGATGCGGTTAACGTAAATCAATTGAAAGGTGTTACGGAGGGAATGGCCAATGCTATTAATTCCGTGGCGGGCGAAACGCAACGTGTAGGTGCTCATGCGGCGGCTATGTCTGCGTTGAAACCGATTCAATACGATCCGTTAGAACCAACTCAAGTGATGGCTGGTATTGGCAATTACAGAGGTGAAACCGCAGCAGCTTTAGGTGTTGCGCATTACACATCGGAAGATACTATGTTCCATGCAGGTGTATCTGTTGGTAGCCGTCATAATATGGTGAATGCCGGTGTAACTCGTAAATTCGGCTCTTCTGATGAGAAGAAGGCTATTCCTGAACGGTACAAGGGCGGTCCTATCAGCTCTATGTACGTAATGCAGGATGAAATGACTGCTTTGAAAGCTGAAAATGCACGCATGAAAGCGCAGGATGAAAAATTAACTGCAGACTATGCGGCATTGAAAGAAGACAACCTTCGTCTACAGAAAGATAACGAAGAAACTAAACGACAATTAGCTCTTATTATGAGTCGTTTAGGCATGTAAATCATATAAATTTCATTTTATATTCATGTGGTAAAATCTGTTAATGTACCAGAAAATACCCATGAAGATTAGATGATTTTAACCCTATATGGTATATAAAATGAAAGAACTAAAGTCTACTGTGAAAAGACTTTCGTTCTTTTTTTGTATTTGGCTTCACAAACCTTTCATAATAGTGTATAATACAGAACATATAATTTTAATCGAAAATTATGAATGTGATTAATTTACTATAAAATCATTAGTTTTAGATTATAAGTGTTGTTTGGCCCATTGTAGCAAGGGTTTTTATGATTGAAAATATATTTAAATGAGTAAGAAAAACAATTTTTAAAAGAAGTTTAAAGTTCTGAAAATAAATGAGCGAAATGTGAAAAAAATATATTTACATTCATAAACTAATCTGATATTTTATATGTATAGTAATTAAATTTTTGATGAAAATTTTATTATTTTTAGTGTTTTAGTGTTGGTTTTAGAATCCCTTATAAAACTGTGTGAAAGGTAGGTACTACTAAATGAATCGTATTTATAGGGTAATTTGGAGTCAGGTACGGGGCGCATATGTCGTTGTATCTGAAATTGCAAAAAGCCATACTCGTGGCTCCAAAAGCTTTGTTAGTAATTCCGCTAAAGCTACGGTAAAAGTTGGCTTGGCGGCTATGGTTTTAACCTGCGGTAGTGGGTTGATTTCGGGTGTTGATGCAGCGCCTAACAGAGGCCTTTCTTTGGCTCCTGGTGAAGGTCCTAATGATGGTGGGTTTACATATTTATATCCTAGCCAAAATTCTCCTTATATTCAAATGTATGATTACAAAACACCGGGGAATCCAGGACAAGGATATTTATATACAAATAATAAGGTGTTTGGCATCCAAATCGGTAACAATGCGAATGCCCGTGCTAATGATGGTTCTGTGTCTGGTATTTCTATCGGTGACTATTCCCAATCTCGTGCGTTGGGTATCGGTTTAGGCCACTATGCTCAATCTGAACAAATCGGTGCTATTGCTGTTGGCTCTGCTGCGAAGGCAAAAGGCTTTAACTCTTTGGCGATGATGCGTCAAGCCTATGCAGGCGAACAATATGCGGCAGCTATTGGTACGGCAGCATCTGCACAAGGTAAAGCGAGCTTGGCTATGGGTCACTCCGCATTAGCAACAGGTGATCAATCTATTGCTATTGGCTCTGCAAATCCAACACCAATGAAGGATGATAAAGGTACACCGTATACAGCATATGACGGAACTACTAATACTCAAGCTAATGCAGCTCGTTCTATTGCTATCGGTCAAGGTGCTAAATCAGATACTGAAGATAGCGTAGCTATGGGTACTAGTGCGTATGTAGCATCAGGTTCAAATTATAAAGGTGAAGGTTATGTAAGAGGCGTAGCCATCGGTAACCGTGCTACATCTAAAGGCATTCAAGGCGTAGCTATCGGTAATACGGCTGCTCATTACCGCGATAATGCAGTGGCAATCGGTAATGCTGCTACAACTTACGCAAAAGACGGCGTTGCCATCGGTAACAATGCTGAATCCGGTATTCAAAATGACCCGACTGTTAAAGTAAATAACTCCGTTGCTGTAGGTAACTCTGCACGTGCTCATGGTGGTTCCGGCGTTGCTCTTGGTAATGATACATATGCATTGGGCGGATCTTCTGTGGCTGCAGGTAATGCGGCATGGGCATTAGGTGAACGTTCTACAGCTATCGGTAATAATGCTCATTCCGAAGGTTACGGCTCTATTGCTATGGGTCGTGAAGCGAGTGCTTTGAGTACTCAAGATGGGGATAAGAAAAATGTTGTAGCTATCGGTGATGATGCACAAGCAACTGGTTCCCGTTCCATCGCATTGGGCGTAAGCGCTCAAGCTGGTACATTAGAACGTGTACGTGATCGTAGCGTTTACAAAGATAATCCTGAATTAATCACTAAACTTAAAGCTCAAAAAGAAGTAACTGATGCGGTAGCAATCGGTAGCGAAGCAAGTGTACAAGAAAACGAAGGCTTAGCTCTCGGTAGCAAAGCAACAGTAAATCACGTTCGTGGCGTTGCCTTAGGTGCTAATTCTGCAACAGCTGCTCCTGTAAGTACTGCTAGTGAAACAATTAACGGTTTGAAATACAACTATGCAGGTGGTAGTGCTGATTCCACAGTTAGCGTAGGTAATACTTCTACAAAACGTACAATTACTAATGTTGCTGCTGGTCGTGTAAGCGCACAATCTACAGATGCTATTAACGGTAGCCAATTATATGGCGTTGCTAATGCAGTAGGTAATGTAGCTAACAGCAATAAGAATATCTTGGGCGGTAATGCTCAGGTTGACCAAAACGGTTCTATCACCATGACTAATATTGGTGATACAGGTAAAAACACTGTTCATGAAGCTATTAAATCCGCAAACTCCGGTTGGGAACTTCAAGTTAATGGCCAAAAGGTTAAAGATGTAAAAGCTCCAGACCGTACAGTGAACTTTAACGCTGGTAAAAATATTAAATTAGAAGGCGCCGGAGACAATGTTACAGTTGCAACAGTTGATAATGCAAACTTCAACTCCGTTACAACTGGTAGCGTATCTATGAGCAAAACCGGTATCAATGCTGGTGGTTATCAAATTACCAATGTACAATCTGGCGGTGATACATTAACAAATGCGGCTAATATCGGTGATATTTCTCGTATTGCTGCAAAATACGATAAATACTTGCAACGTGGTTCTGCAACGTATGAAGCAAACGGTAATGGCAAGATTAACATGACCGGTACAAATGGTTTGACTGCTGAAGTAACAGGTTTGAAAAACACGTATGTTACATCTGGTACAGTATCCAATGACGGTAAGAGATTGACATTGACACGTAATGACAATCAAACATTCGATGTTGATATCTCTAAAATCTCTAATGGTCTTTCCAAAACTGACTACCGTTTGATTGCAAACCCTGCAGCAGGTAGCAATGGCGAATATAAAGTAGCTGCTGATGGTAGCATGACATTGACTGTTGCTGATGCTGATGGTTCCAACCCTAGACAAGTTAAGTTGACGAACCTTGCTTCTAAAGAGCAACAAGATATCAATACTACTAATATCACAAATAACACTAACAAAATCGCTAAAGGCTTAAGCTTCCAAGGCGATAACAATGTTAAAATCAACAAACAACTTGGCGATACTTTAGGTATTACAGGTGGCGCTACAGGTGCTTTGTCTGACAACAACATCGGTGTTGTAGCTAAAGACGGCAATCTAAATGTTAAGTTGGCAAAAGACCTAACAGGTTTGAACAGCGTAACTGCAGGTTCTGTTCGCGTAGGTACACATAGCGATAATAAAAACTATGTAACTGGTTTGGACAATAAAGAATGGAATGTTCAAAACCCTACCATCACATCTGGTCGTGCAGCAACTGAAGATCAGTTGAAAAAAGTGTCTGATGAAATCAAGACTACTAATGCAGCTAAAACAGATTACCGTTTGATCAACAATACAAACTCTGCAGACGGTTCTTACTCTGTAGAAAACAACAAGGTTGATTTAAAAGTTAAAGATGAAGCTCATCCTAACAGCCCTGCAAATACAGTAACAATCAATAACATCGCATCCAAAACTGAATTGGATAAATTGACAGAACGTGCTGTTAAATATGATCTTAACGGTACTACTGTTAATAAAAACAAGGTTACGTTGGAAGGCCAAGGCGGTACAACAATTACTAACTTGAAAGCTGGTGAAGTATCCTCTACTTCTACAGATGCTGTAAATGGTAGCCAATTACATGATGTAAAAATCGAAGCAGGTAAACATTCTAAAGTTACTGTTTCCGATGATAACCTCAAATTGACAACAACTCCTGCTACAAGCACTGAAGGTGCTAAATATGATCTTCGTTTGAATAACAAAGTGACATTAGGTAGCGGTAACAATCAAGTAGTTCTTGATGGTACTGCAGGCAGAGTAACTGCTGGTGGCGTTGTAATGGGTGCTCAAACTGTTCAAAATACGAAACATGCAAGCGAAACTGGTAATTATGTGACTAACTTGAATAATAAGAGCTGGGACTCCACATCTATCGTATCCGGTCGTGCAGCGACTGAAGATCAGTTGAAAAAAGTTAGCGAACAAATTACCCAACAAGGTAGCAGTGCAACTGACTATCGTCTTGTAAGAAACTCCAGCGCTGACGGTTCCTACAAGGTAAACGACAATGGTGAAGTATCCTTGACTGTAGAGGATAAAAACCATGCAGGCGTTAAAGAGCAAGTTACAATTAATAACATTGCATCCAAGACTTCTGTAGATAAATTGACAGATCGTGCTGTTAAATACGACATCAATAACGGTGTTGTTGATAAAACTAAGGTAACATTGGAAGGCGCTAATGGCACTACTATTACAAATGTAAAAGACGGTGCTGTAACAGCTACATCCACAGATGCTATTAACGGCAGCCAATTGTTCAAGACTAAAGAAGAATTGATCAATAAAGGCATGAAATTCGGTGCTGACTCCGGTAATGTAATCAATAAAAAACTTGGCGAACAAGTAAACGTTAAAGGTGGCATTACAGAAGCATCCAAATTGACTGCTGAAGACAATATCGGTGTTGTATCCGATGGCTCTAACGACTTGAAAGTTCGTTTGGCAAAAGACCTTAAAGGTTTGAACAGCGTAACTGTAGGTGATACAAAAGTTACTTCCAACGGTGTAACTATCAGCAACGGTGCTACAAACAATGCATCTGTATCCCTTACTAAAACTGGTTTGGATAACGGTGGTAACAAGATTACTAACGTTGCTCGTGGTACAATCGATAGCGATGCAGTAAACTTGGCGCAATTGAAAGAAGTATCCAACAGTGCATCTGCAGCAAATACAAAGGTAGCTGAAGGTAAAAACATTAAAGTTGATGAAAGCATCGACAATGTAACTAAAGCTAAAACATATACTGTAGGCTTGAAAGATGAAGTAACATTAGGCGCAGGTAATACAGCTATCAATATCAACGGTACAACAGGTATCGTGAAAGCCGGCACTGGCGATAATGCTGTGACTATCAATGGCACAAATGGTACTATCAACTCCGGTAAAGTGACTATTAATGGTACTACAGGTACTGTTAATGAATTGACTAACAGAACTTGGAATTCTAAAGCTATTACTAATGGTCAAGCTGCTACAGAAGATCAATTGAAAGTAGTAGACAATAAAATTGATACTACAAAAACTGAAATCGTAGAAAAAGGCTTGAATTTCCAAGGCGATGCAGGTACTGCAATTCATAAAGACCTTGGTCAAACATTGAAAATCTCTGGCGGTCAAGCTGATGCATCTAAACTTTCAGAAAATAACATCGGCGTAGTTAATAACAACGGCGTATTGAATGTTAAACTTGCTAAAGATTTGACAGGCTTGAACAGCGTAACAACTGGTGCTACAACTATTAACAACAATGGTTTGACAATCGGTGGTAACACATTTGTTACAAGCAACGGCTTCAATGCTAACGATACTCAAATCACAAACGTGAAAGCTGGTACAGAGGATAACCATGCAGTTAACCTTAAACAGTTGAAAGAAGTATCCAATAACGCAGCGGCAGCTAAAACTGTTGTAAAAGCAGGTAAAAACATCAATGTAACTGATTCTGAAGATCCACTTACTAAAGCTAAGACTTATACAGTTGGTTTACAAGACACAGTAACATTGGGTTCTGGCAATACTGCTGTTAATATCGACGGCACAAAAGGTATTGTGAAAGCTGGCGAAGGCAATAATGCTGTAACTATCAACGGTACAAACAGCACAATTGATGCTGGTAACGTAGCGATTGACGGTGTAACAGGCAATATCAATTCCGGTAAAGTTCTTGTTAACGGTGCTAAAGGTACTGTAAACAACTTAACAAATATCACTTGGGATGCTGACCATATCACAAGCGGTCAAGCTGCAACAGAAGATCAATTGAAAGTTGTTGATAAGAAAATTACTGACAATGGTAGTAACTTGACTAAGAAGGGCTTGAACTTCAAAGGCGATGACGCTACAAGTATTCATAAAGATCTTGGCGAAACATTAGATGTTGTAGGTGGTACTTCCGATAAAGCTAAATTGTCTGACAATAACATCGGCGTGGTATCTGAAAACGGTAAGTTGAATGTTAAACTTGCTAAAGAGTTGACTGGCTTAACAAGTGTAACAACTGGTGCTACAACAATTAATAACGAAGGTTTAACAATTGGTGGTAAGAAATTCGTTACAGCTAACGGTTTTGATGCTAACAATACACAAATCAAAAACGTAAAAGCTGGTACTGACGGCAATGATGCAGTTAACTTGAATCAATTGAATGAAGTTAAAAATGCGTCTAACACTACAGTTGAAGGTAGCGAAAACATCAATGTTAACTCCACAGTAGACCCTAATACAAAAGCTAAAACTTACAAAGTAGCATTGAAAGACAATGTAACTTTAGGTTCTGGCAATAATGCAATCAACATCAACGGTACTACAGGTATTGTAAAAGCTGGTGACGGTGCTAATGCTGTGACTATCAATGGTACAAACGGCACTATCAACTCCGGTAAAGTGACTGTTAACGGTGCTGCTGGTACTGTAAACAACTTGACAAACATTACTTGGGATGGCAAAAACTTCACAAGTGGTCAAGCTGCAACAGAAGACCAATTGAAAATTGTTGATAAGAAAATCACTGACAACAGCACTGACTTGACTAAGAAAGGCTTGAACTTCCAAGCTGATTCTGGCGAAGTAATTCATAAAGATCTTGGTCAAACATTAGATGTTGTAGGTGGCATTACTGAAAAATCTAAATTGTCCGACAACAACATCGGTGTAGTATCCGAAAATGGTAAGTTGAATGTTAAACTTGCAAAAGATTTAACAGGCTTGAACAGCGTAACAACTGGTCAAACAACTATCAACAACGATGGCTTGACAATCAACAACAAACAATTCGTTACAGCTAATGGCTTCAATGCTAACAATACACAAATCAAAAACGTAACTGCTGGCGTAGAAGACAACGATGCTGTTAACGTTAAACAATTGAACGATGTAAAAGCTGCATCTAATACAAAAGTAGAAGGTAGCAAAAACATCAATGTTGATGAAACTGTAGATACTGTAACAAAAGCTAAAACTTACACAGTTGCATTGAAAGACACTGTAACATTAGGTTCCGGTAACACAGCTGTTAACATTGACGGTACAAAAGGTATCGTAAAAGCTGGTAACGGTGCGAATGCAGTAACTATCAATGGTGTGAACAGCACAATCAATGCTGGTAAAGTGGCAATCGATGGTGTAACAGGTAACATCAATGCTGGTAAAGTTCTAGTTAACGGTGCAAACGGTACTGTAAACAACTTGACTAACAGAACTTGGGATCCTAATAACATCACTAACGGTCAAGCTGCAACAGAAGATCAATTGAAATCTGTAGATCAAAAAGTTACAGACAACAGTAAGAAAGGCTTGAACTTCCAAGCTGACTCTGGTGAATTAATTCATAAAGACCTTGGTCAAACATTGGATGTTGTAGGTGGCGTTTCTGATAAAGCTAAATTGTCTGATGGCAATATCGGTGTTGTATCCGAAAACGGTAAGTTGAATGTTAAACTTGCAAAAGATTTAACAAACTTGAACAGCGTAACAACTGGTCAAACAACTATCAACAACGATGGCTTGACAATCAACAACAAACAATTCGTTACAGCTAATGGCTTCAATGCTAACAATACACAAATCAAAAACGTAACTGCTGGCGTAGAAGACAACGATGCTGTTAACGTTAAACAATTGAACGATGTAAAAGCTGCATCTAATACAAAAGTAGAAGGTAGCAAAAACATCAATGTTGATGAAACTCAAGATCCTACTACAAAAGCTAAGACTTACACAGTGGCATTGAAAGATACTGTGACATTAGGTTCCGGTAACACAGCTGTTAATATCGATGGTACAACTGGTATCGTAAAAGCTGGTAACGGTGCGAATGCAGTAACTATCAATGGTGTAACAGGCAACATTAATGCAGGTAAAGTTCTAGTTAACGGTGCAAACGGTACTGTAAACAACTTGACTAACAAAACTTGGACTCCAGGAAATATTGTTTCTGGTCAAGCTGCAACAGAAGATCAATTGAAAGTTGTAGATAGCAAAATCGATAAGAACACTGAAAACTTGACTAAGAAAGGCTTGAACTTCCAAGCTGATTCTGGCGAAGTAATCCATAAAGATCTTGGTCAAACATTGGATGTTGTAGGTGGCATTACTGATAAAGCTAAATTGTCTGACAACAATATCGGTGTGGTATCCGAAAACGGTAAGTTGAATGTTAAACTTGCAAAAGATTTAACAGGCTTGAACAGTGTAACAACTGGTCAAACAACAATCAACAACAATGGCTTGACTATTGGTGGTAATACATTTGTTACAAACAACGGCTTCAATGCTAACAATACGCAAATCAAAAATGTTAAAGCTGGTACAGAAGATAGTGATGCTGTTAACCTTAAACAATTGAACGAAGTAAAAGCTGCGTCCGATACTAAGGTAAAAGGTAGCAAGAATATTCACGTTGAAGAAGAAATCAACGATCTTACAAAAGCTAAAACATACACTGTAAACTTGAAAGACACAGTGACATTGGGCTCCGGTAGTACATCAGTTCATTTCGATGGTACAACAGGTATCATTAGAGCTGGCGAAGGTGCTAATGCTGTAAATATCAATGGTACAAACGGTACAATCAACTCCGGTAAGGTAACTATCAACGGTGGTTCTGGTACTGTTAACGATTTGACTAACAGAACTTGGGATCCTAATAAGATTACTAATGGTCAAGCTGCGACAGAAGATCAATTGAAAGTTGTAGACAACAAAATTGATAAAAACACTGAAGACTTGACTAAGAAAGGCTTGAACTTCAAAGGCGACTCCGGTGAAGCTATCCATAAAGACCTCGGTCAAACATTGGAACTCAAAGGTGGCGAATCTGATGCTTCTAAACTTTCAAATGGTAACATTGGCGTAGTTAATGAAAACGGCAACTTGAACGTTAAACTCGCTAAGAACCTTAAAGGTCTTGATTCCGTAACTGTTGGTTCCGATCCAAACAAACAAGTTGTTCTTGATGATAAGGGCGTATCTGTAGGCGGTAAAACTTACATTTCTAACGAAGGCTTAAACGCAAATAATCAAAAGATTACTAACGTGGCAGCTGGTGTAAATGATACAGATGCAGTTAATGTTCAACAGTTGAAGAGCAGCATGGCGGCAGCAACTACAACAGTGAAAGCTGGCGATAGTGGCAATACAACTGTAGAAACTACAGTTAATGCAGATAAGTCTAAAACATACACTGTAGATATCAAAAAAGACTTGAACTTACGCAGTGTAACTACAACTACAGACGATCAACAACACTCTACTTTAACAAACGGTAGAGGTGTTACAAGCACTGATACATTTGGTAATAAGACTACTCTTACTGCAGATAATGTGAAAGTATCTGATAGTCAAAATAATACAACTCAAACAACAGCTAAAGGTGTACTTGTAGATAATCCAACTCAGTCCACTGAGTTGACTGTTAACGGTGTTGTAACTACTGACAAAAAGACTAAGAGAACAAGCACAACTGCAGATGGTGTGGTTGTTACATCTGGCATGGGTAGTACTAAATTAACTACTACTGTTAGCAGCAACGGTGTTGCAATTACTACTCCTCCAGCAGGTCAAGGTTCCCCTAAAGATGGTACTGGTGCAGTAACATTGACTAAGGACGGCTTGAACAATGGTGGCAATAAAGTTGTTAACATGGCAAGCGGTTATGGCGAAGGCGAAGATATCAACAATATTGCTGATAATAGCAGCAGCTTAACAAATGGTGCTAACATCGGTGACTTGAAGAAAGGTATTGACGGCCTTAAGAAAGCTGGCTTAGACTTTGCAGGTGATAGAGGCGAATTCCATCGTGACCTAGGTCAAAAAGTGACTGTTAAAGGTGGCGTTACTGATGAAAGCAAACTTTCCACTGCAAACAATATCGGTGTTATTTCCGATAACAACGGCAGCTTGAATGTTCGTTTGGCAAAAGATATTACTGGTATCAACTCCATTACAACTATGGATAACTCCGGTCATACAACTGTGACAAATGGTAACGGTATCACAATTAAGAATAATGGTGGTGGCAGCGTATCCTTAACAAGCTCTGGTTTGAACAACGGCGGTAATAAGATTACTAACGTGGCTCCAGGCGAAATTAGCTCCACTTCTACTGATGCTGTTAATGGTTCCCAACTTAATCGTGTTGCAAACAGCATGAATAATGTTGTAAACGAAGTTCGTCAAGTTGGTGCGATGTCCTCCGCGTTGTCCGCATTGAAACCTATGGCTTATGACCCTTACGAACCTACTCAAATCATGGCAGGTTACGGTAACTACCGTGGCGACTCCGCATTGGCATTAGGTGTGGCTCATTATAAAAATGAATCCATGATGTTACATGCTGGTGTAGCTTGGGCAGGCAGCAATAGCCATATGATGGCAAATGCTGGTGTAACTTGGAAAGTAGGTAACAGAGACGGCGAAGCAGAAACTGCAGATCGTTATCGTAAAGGACCTATCAGTTCTACATATGCAATGCAACGTGAACTTGCTGCAATGAAAGCTGAAAATCAAGGATTAAAAGGTGAAGTAGCTGATTTGAAAGCTGAAAATGAACAAATGAAAGCTAATATTGCTGCAATGATGGCAAGACTAGGTTTGTAATACGTTCATACTGAACATTACGGGTTGAGGATTCCCCTTTAGGGGATCCTCCCACCCGATTTAATTCGTTGATAGAAAAGAGGAATATATAATGAAAAAATCCACTTTGCTTGCTTTCACAGCGGCAGTATTATTTGGCAGTGGCGTATTCCATGTTAATGCGGCATCTGCTACATTTGATGATCCATTGCTTTTACCAAATCCAGCTAAAGTGCCTACAACAGGTTCTGTTGTATTGGTTCCTGTGGCTAGCCCTCAGGCGGTACAAAGTATCCATGAATTTGTGAAAGCATGGGAAAATGCGGAAAAACACATTGCTTTAGCTGAAAGCAAAAAGAATAATCATCAAGCGTTAACTAAAGAAGAAGCTAAATGGTTACATTCTAAAGATAAGCATAACTATGCTGATTATTTCCGTAAACATTCTTTAGGTTATGTACATGGCCAAGAAACTGCATTGAACTGGAATGGTGAAAACCGTAATAAAAACGAGTATAGCTATTACACATTCCCTAAATATGATAAGGACCAAGGTTACACAAATAGCTATGGTTACAATGTATTGCGCAGCATGGTTGATCGCATGAATGAATTGCTTCAAAAACAAAAGGCCGTTGGCGGTCCTTTGACTGATGAAGAAGCACAAGCATTGGAAGATGCTATGCTTGATATCATGGCACAAGATCAAGAACATGTATCTAATGAAGAATTGCGTTATTACATGAATGAAGCAGTTTGGTTTGCTACAAAACAAACTGTAAAAAATATGTCTGCAGAAGAACCTTCTGTTAGAGACATGCACGAAATTAACCTTCGTGAAGCGATTCAGACAGATAACTAATCATCTAATACATATAATCACATTATATGTATAGCTTTTGTTATAAGGAATGTACAGTTGCAATAACCTTATATATAAAAGTTTTTATATACAGTGTTGAGACACAAATAAGGGATTCTATAATTACACTGTCATATAGACAAGAAGTCGCAACAGAATGCAATAGATGTATTCTTGTTGCGGCTTCTTTTTATTTTAAATTCTTTCTATATGACATGCCTAAAAAGTAATATAACTCAAGTTTTAAATCTGTAAAATTAGGCCGTGAAATTGTGCAAAAATAATGATAAAATTTTCCTGAAATTTGTCGTAAAATTTGTCCAAATTTTGTTGACATCAGTATATGGAAATGTTATTATATTCAAGTACCCCATATGAAGGGGCGCAGATCTTTGAAAACTGAACAATGATAGGTAATCAATCATAATGATTGAACATATGCCAGAGTGCGGGTTTTGACACAGTCAAAACCAACCATAATTCAAAGCTACTTAATAGTAGCGACAACAAAACAAATGAGCTATTCAAATAGCTTCAAGATATCTTGGAGAGTTTGATCCTGG
>OAWB01000381.1_pt1 | contig 30520 bp, 19 predicted proteins | sample 1550621 | NCBI WGS metagenome assembly OAWB01 (sample SAMEA2580107, study PRJEB22360) | human gut metagenome | biome: human gut; feature: human-associated habitat; material: faeces | place: Denmark | collected 2008/2010
ATTGGTTCAGAATACGGGTTGTAAATACCGCCCTGGTCAGACTGGTATCCCGTGCTGTCTTAAAGCCCTTCAGCACCATTTCCCAGTTATAATGAGCAGAAGCAAAGGAATGGTTAACCGCATCCGCTATAATGGTATGATTGGTGATGGCTGACAGCAGCTCTCCGGACAAGGTGGTCAGACACCCCGTCAGTCTCCCCGATCGATCCGTAGTCACGAACTTATTGTGCGAACCGGGCAGCGCGAGAAGGACAGCCCCTTTTACCGTGATAAGAGATAGCAAAGCCAGTGCCTCTGTCTCCTCCCCTCTCATAATATCCATGGATTCCAGGGTATCCATATCCACAGCATTGGAATTTTTCAGGCCCGGGATGAAATGAATGGGGAGTTCAAACACCTCCGGAATGAGCACAGCTCTCACCGCTGCCGCAAAATCCTCTAATCCTGCAGGAGCCTCTATATGCGGAACCTCTGTAAGTCCTACATTGGAAGTAATCATACCGGATGCATAAACAGATGCAATCTGATGGATTGTCAGATTATTTCTATTTAATAATGTCTGGATGCCTTCACGTATGGCTCCGGCCAGCCTTTTATTGTTACCCTCTACAGCTGTGACTCTGACTCCAATTTCGCTCTTATAAATATCCACGCATGCCTTCTTTTGGTTCCACAGAGCAACTCGGGTGTTCGTTGTTCCGCTGTCAATGGTAATCAGATAGTGTTCCATATGTACTGCTGCCTCCTCGTGCATAAATTAAAATACTGAATAGGTCGATAAAATATTAGTGATATATTTGTGATATATTAATTCTATGATACCATTCTCCGAACAATTCTTCCATATTTAAAAACTCACAAAAAAACCATTGAAAAAATGTGCATACTTTACAATTTTCAAAGAAACCGCAAAGAAATATTGTGTTTTTTAAATATTTGTGATATATTTCCCATATACCAGCAGAAAGGAGAGGACGTTGGAAAACAAATCAGACTATGCATATCAGGAACTAAAAAATAGAATTATATCCGGACAGATGCCTCCTCTTAGTGATGTTTCGGAAGAACAGCTCCAAAAGGAACTGGGAGTCAGCAGAACCCCTATCCGCGAGGCCATACAAAAGCTGGAGAAAGAACACTTTGTGATGATTTATCCAAGGCGTGGCACGCTTGTCAGTGACATTACACTGGATTTGATCTACTCCATCTATGAAGTCAGACTGCTGAACGAACCGTTTATTGCCCGTTCAGCCTGCCGCTACATTGTCAATGAATGGATTGATCATATGTACACCTCCTTCTCCACAACATTTCATGAAAAGGAGGGCGAACAGCAGCGGGATTATTACATTGAGTTGGACCGGGAACTTCATGATACCCTGACTAGCCATACCAATAACTTTATGCTGAAGGACATGTTCCGGGTGGTAAATGACCATAACCACAGAATCCGTATCCTTACATCCCAACGCAACATGAATTACCAGAGGTCCATCAATGAGCATCTTGCCATCCTGGAGGCTCTCCGACTCAGAGACGAGAGCCAGCTGGAGAACGCAGTAAGAGAACATATTCTCACTGCCAAGCAGGAAGCCTTTGAATACTACTATTAACAGCGGCCTGCCAGAATTCAGAATTTTGAATAGGAGAATTCCACAGAGATGGTTTCTCCTATACTTTTGCAGAGTCTGATATATTACAAATATATTTGTAATATATATTATTGAAAGGAGAATTCCCAAATGGAGAGAAAACTCATAAAAATCGAGGAACATGACAATGTTGCTGTGGCGGTAGAGTCCATAAAAAGGGGACAGACCGTTATAGCCGGCCAGACTGAGGTTACCGCCCAGGAGGACATCCCCTTCGGACACAAAATCGCTCTCAGAGATATAGAAGCAGAGGAAGCGGTTATTAAATACGGATATGCCATCGGACATGCCTCCTGTCCCATCAAAAAGGGCTCATGGGTACACAGTCATAACCTTGCAACTAACCTGAAAGGCATGCTCACCTACACTTATGAGCCTGATATCCCCCGCCCGGCCAATGTTTCCGGTATTTCACGTACATTTCGCGGATACGTCCGCAAGGATGGAAACGTGGGTATACGAAACGAGATTTGGATCATCCCCACTGTATCATGCGTCAATACAACGGTACGGATGCTGGCCGACATGGCGGCCAGGGAATGCGGGGAACTCTGTGACGGCATTTATGCCTATCCCCACAACGCAGGGTGTTCCCAGCTCGGTGATGATTTTGAAACAACACAAAAAATCCTGGCCAGCATTGTCCATCATCCCAATGCAGGAGGCGTACTGTTGGTAAGCTTGGGATGCGAAAATAATGATTTAGAACATTTTCTTCCTGTTTTAGGAGAAATTGATGAGAGCCGTGTTAAAATGATGGTGACTCAGGATGTGGAAGGGGACGAACTTGAGTATGGTATGGAGCTGATTCGTGAGCTTGCCCAGGAACTAAGCCAGGACCAACGCGAGGATGTACCTGTGAGCAAACTAAAAATCGCTTTTAAATGCGGCGGTTCCGACGCGTTCTCAGGAGTGACAGCCAATCCCCTCTGCGGACGCATTGCCGACTGCATTACCGCATTGGACGGAAGCGCTGTCCTGACCGAGGTTCCTGAGATGTTTGGCGCTGAGACCATTCTGATGAACCGCTCCGACTCAGACAAAACATTTCATCAGGTAGTGGAACTAATCAATGGATTCAAACAATATTATCTGGATTACGGCCAGCCTGTTTATGAGACTCCTTCTCCCGGGAATAAAAGGGGCGGTATTACCACGCTGGAAGAAAAATCCCTGGGATGTATACAAAAAGGCGGCAAGGCCATGGTGACAGGCACTCTGCAATATGGGGAGCGTTGTATAAAACCAGGTCTGAACCTTATGACCGGTCCCGGAAATGACAGTGTATCCATAACGGACCTGCTCTCCTGCGGAGCCCAAATCCTGTTCTTCACCACCGGCAGGGGCAATCCCTTGGGCGCAGCTATTCCTACCATAAAAATAGCCTCCAACAATGTTCTTTATGAGCGCAAGGAGAGGTGGATAGATTACAACGCCGGAGCCATACTGGACGGAAAAACGTTTGATGATGCAGCCCATGAGCTTTGGGACCTGATGATACAAACGGCATCCGGCCAACATACAAAAAATGAAATCTACGGATACAGAGAAATCATGATTTTCAAAAACGGTGTACTGCTTTAACACCAGGAGGAGGCACTTATGGCATTAGAGACTAAGAAAGAAGGAAATATAATAACAGAACTGGCTTCCAGTGTAAGACTTCCAAAAATGGTAAAAGTCAAACAGCTTCTGGACCATAGCCATATTGATATTAATGAGATTCCGGGAATTGTACGCAGTGAACTTGATCGTGAGGAACTGAGGGCCCGAATCAAACCAGGCGCAAGTGTTGCCATAACCTGCGGAAGCCGCGGAGTTGCCAATATAGCAGTAATCATCCGGGCCATTGTGGATTTTGTCAAGGAATGCGGCGGAAGTCCCTTCATATTCCCGGCTATGGGAAGTCATGGAGGAGCCACTGCCCAGGGGCAGCGTGAAATACTGGCCAGTTACCATGTTACAGAGGACACTATGGGATGCCCTATCAAGGCTACCATGGAAGTGGTTCAGGTTGGCGAGACACCTGACGGTATGCCGGTCTATGTAGACCGATACGCATATGAGGCTGACGCCATCATACTATGCGGACGTGTAAAAGCCCATACGGCCTTCAGGGGTCCCTACGAGAGCGGCATCATGAAGATGGCTGTTATTGGTCTTGGGAAACAAAAAGGAGCTGAGACAGTCCATCGCAACGGCTTCTGCGAACTTGGGACCATGCTTCCTGTCATTGGAAGGGTCGTTTTGGAACATGCGCCTGTAATCGGAGCTCTGGCTTTGGTGGAGAATGCCTTTGACCAGACCTGTATCATCAAAGGTATGCTGAAGGAAGAGATATATGAAGAGGAGCCCAAACTGCTAATTGCCTCCAAACAGAGGCTGGGAAAGATTTATTTTGACAACATCGACGTTCTGGTGGTGGACCGGATTGGCAAAGATATCAGCGGAGATGGCATGGACCCCAACATAACAGGACGGTTTGCTGTTCCTTACATTAACGAGGGCATTAAAATCCAGCACATTGCGGTTCTGGATCTGACAGATGAGACACATGGAAACTGCAACGGACTGGGGCTTGCAGACGTAACAACCAAACGGCTGGTGGATAAAATTGATGTGGACTGTACATATCCAAATGTGGTGACATCCACAGTGCTCTGCACACCTAAAATACCGCTGTTTACCCATTCTGACAAAACATGTATACAGATTGCCCTGCGCACCTGCAATTATATTGACCGCGAACATCCGAGAGTGGTGAGAATAAAAGATACGATGAACTTAGAGGAGATTTACATATCTGAGTCCATGTTAAAGGAAGCGGAAGAATCAAACCATGTAATCGTATCCGGCCCGCCGAAAGACTGGGTTTTTAACGAAGATGGAAATCTTTGGTAATTGTTTTTATTCAGATAATGAACCGTACCGTGGATAGGTACGGTCCACATATAAAATCAACATCTATTGGAGGAGGATATTATGTCAGGTACATTACTTGTCGTTAACTTAATCGTTGCAATCGCTCTGATGATTGCGCTTATACTTATACCCAAACTAAATCCCGCTATCAGCTTAGTCATTGCCAGTATCTATATGGGCGTATCCTGCGGATTGGGTTTTGTCACATCCATTGACACGATTGCCTCTGGTTTTGGCAATATGATGGCCAGCATAGGACTGCCTATCGGCTTTGGAGTGATTCTGGGACAGCTCATGAGCGATACCGGAGCTGCTAAGGTAATTGCAAAAACCATTGTACATTCTGTTCCCAATAAATTTGTACTGTATGCCGTGGCAATAGCCGGATTCATACTGGCTATTCCCGTATTCTTCGATGTAACCTTTATCATACTGATCCCCATTGGCATTGCAGTTGCCAAAGAGGTGAACAAACCTCTGGCCTATGTAGTAGGAGCTCTCACCATCGGAGACGGCATTGCGCAGACTCTGGTGCCTCCTACCCCCAACCCTCTGGCTGCAGCGGATCTGCTGCATTTCAATCTGGGAACCATGGTAATCATGGGCCTGATTATCGGAGCTATCGCAACGGTTGTTTCCGTATTTATCTATACAAAAATACATGATACCGGCTTTTTTAAACCTGAAAAGGATATGAACCCCAACGCGGAACTGTTCAGCGAAGAAAAAGAATTGGAATCAGATAAGCAGCCCTCTTTTCTGGTATCCTTTCTTCCCATACTGATTCCTGTTGTATGTATCCTGACAGGCACAGGGGCTGACGCCATCTATGACGAGACACCTATGGTAGCCCAATTCCTCGGCAATAAGATCATTGCTATCCTGTTGGGAACACTCTGTTCCTATCTGATTGGTTACAAGTATCTGGGACGGGACAAGGTTGAGGCATCCGCAGGAGAGGCATTAAAGCCGGTATTGTTCTGCTCATAACTGGAGCCGGAGGTTCATTTGGTTCCATCATCTCAGCCACTGACATCGGAAATGCCCTGGTCACAACATTGAGCATCAATAGCGGTTCCGTAATAAAGGTATTGTTCCTGGCTTATTTTATCGGCTGCATATTCCGTATTGCCCAAGGTTCCGGTACAGTAGCCGGTATTACCGCCATGACAATCATGGCGACCATTGCTCCCAGCGTGTCCATCCACCCTGTCTATATCGCACTGGCCGCACTGGCCGCACTGGCGGGAGGAATCAGTGTGGGACATGTCAATGACAGCGGTTTCTGGGTCGTAAGTAATTTATCGGGATTTACCGTAACCGGCGGTTTGAAAACTTACACTGTAGCACAAATCATCATGTCTATCTCCATTATGATATTAACCCTTTTATTTGCACTGGTACTTCCAGGTGCAATTGGGTAATATTATGTAAGTGGGGGTGTCGCAAAATCATCAAAATAGATGATTGAGCGGCACCCTCACTCTGTATATAGAAAAAAATCAGGAGAAAATCATTTTCGATCGACTTTCTCCTGATTTTGGGTATACTTTAATAAGCATACGGCTTTTCTTGTATTTATGCACTCGCTTTTAGATCAAACAAATAGCTTCCAGTCCGCTCATTCTGGATTTTTCTATGTAGGGGCAGCCGGTGCAGTCCTCACATTCGTATACTGTCACCTCAGACTCATACCCACTTTTGCTGCGCTGCTTTTTCAGGCAGATCACCCGCAGTTCCTTTTAAAACTCCTTTTTTCCATTTTTCATAGGTTTGAGGTTTGATGTATGGCTGCTGCCCCTCCTCCCGCAGATAGCTGTACCCTTCTTCACTTTCATATCCTGAATCAGCGGTAACACTCGGATAGTTAAAACCCAGAAACCGGAACGGAACCGGGCAATGGTACTGTGATCCGGCGCTTTTTGTCCGGCTAACAACCACATGAAGTTGGTAGACCTGATAAAGCTTTGTATAGTCTAAATCCTCCAATTCGTGGCTCAGCAGTCAGACCAAATCATCGTTCGGAACCAGCCCTTCCAAACTTAATGGCAAAACCAGTTGATACGTGCGGCCAAGTTCGGTATAATCTTTAGTAGTGTAATTATTTATTCGCGTACTTAATTATACCACGGATGGCGGACTCTTCGGAGCCTGCTTTTCTGTTTTTATACAGAAAAGGAGCTGTTGCTCCAGTAGATTATTTATCTACTTTTGCGACACCCCCATCTATTCTTTGCACATATGGTTTAGAAACAATTCTCACATTCTGTAGATAACCACTCCTTTTCATGCTATACTAATTTACATATAATGATTGACGCGAAATGAGGTGCCCTGCATGAAAGGCAATATGGAACGGTATCAGGTTGTCTACAGTGTTTTAAAAACACACATTCAGTTTGGAATCTATGGGTTTGGTGATGTTCTGCCTTCCATCGAAAACGCCGCCGCTGATTTCTTTGTCTCCGTTGATACGATGCGCGCGGCTTATCAGCAGCTGCAGCGGGATGGCTTGGTCACCATTTCCACAAATATAGGGACTACGGTAGTCAGGAATTACGGAAAAGAAGAAATTGAACAGAATATTCAGATGTTCTATGCGCAGAGGAAAAACATCCTGATTGATTTAAGTAAATCCCTGCGCCCGCTACTGGGCCATGCCCAATGGATTGGTTTTAAAAACATTCCTGCTGAGATTTACGGCAATCTCCGCCAGCTTGAAGACAGCCATTCACTGCCCCAGACAACCACGTTTGAACATGTTGTCCGGGCTTACACTGCACTAGGGAACAATCTGCTTTTCCGGCTTGTCTGGCAGATTTTCATGTTCTGTGAAAACCCATTCTTTAATATGCGGGATAATCCATGGCGTACCTTTATAATCAAAGATTTTCTCCCGCGTTCTTGGGATTGCTGTATAAAACAGGACTGGGATTGCCTGCGGGAATTGGTTTATGCTTCTCAGGACAGCCTGTCTCTGGCACTGTGCCGGTTTTATGATGAAAAAATCACGATGCCTCCGCCGGAACAGGAAGTCGCATTTCAGTGGAATTCTTATAATAAGGCATCCCAGATCTGCTATTCGCTGGCTATGGATTTACTTGTTTCAATCAACAATGGCGTGTACCCTGCTGATACCCTTCTTCCTTCTCTCAACAAATTGTCCCAAGAGAAACAGGTCTCAGTGAGCACAGTCCGCAGGGCGCTTTCCCTGCTAAACGGCGTTGGGGCAACAAAATCCGCCAAACGGATTGGCACAAGAGTCCTCCCTTCACATGAGATTGTAAAAAACTGCGACTTTAAAAACCCTGCCGTCCGCAAACGGCTCCTGGATATGGCGCAGAGCCTGCAGTTTCTCACCTTATCCTGCCGGGACGTGGCCGAAGGCACCATACAGGCCTTGACAGAGGACGGCCTGCAAACATGCAGAAAACGTTTGGCTGCTTTAAAGAATAGTCAGCAGTATGAATTAATCGGCTACGCTACACTGGAGCTTCTTAAATGCTTTGCCCCTTATAAGGCCATTCGTACTGTCTACAAAGAGCTGCTTCAGCTGCTCTTTTGGGGATATTCCCTGAAAGACATATGGAAAACGGATGAGGGCAGAATCCACTACTATCTTTCCTGTTTTGAGGAATTTGACCTTTTCCTGGCCGAAAAAGATGCCGCTGGTTTTTCCATGAAATTAGAGGAGCTAATGGCCGGGGAGTTTCATTTTACAATAGAAATTATGATTTCACAGGGAATTCATGAAGCAAAAAAGCTTTTGGTTATTGGTATATGATGTAAACGTCAGAACGAAATGCTTCTGTACCTACAAAACTGCAGACAATACGTCTGCAAGCACATCCATATCAATGGGCTTACCGACATGTGCATTCATACCGGATTCCAGCGCTGCATGCACATCGTCCGAAAATGTGTTGGCGGACATTGCTATAATCCGAATACTCCCTGCCTGCGGATGCGTGGATTTACGGATGCGCCTGGCAGCCTCATATCCATTCATGACCGGCATCTGGATATCCATGAGAATCGCATCAAAATAACCGGGGTCCTTCTCTTCAAACGCCTTTACCCCCTCCGCTCCGTCGGGAGCGCATTCCACAGCCGCTCCGGATACCTCCAGCAGCTGAGAGGCAATCTCACAGTTTAACTCATTGTCTTCCACCAGAAGAAAACGCCTGCCTGTGAAAATATTTCGGGAGTCCCGTGGGCCAGTCCGGCCGCAAAGCTCGTCATCCGCTTCCTTGGAAAGCGGAAGCTCTACCTCCACGGTAAATACAGAACCTTCCCCCAAACGGCTTTCCACATAAATCTGGCCCCCCATCGCCGCTATGATATTTTTAGAGATAACAAGACCCAGTCCGGTTCCCTCCGCCTGATTTTGATGCCGGCTTCTCTCCCTTTCAAAGGGCAGAAAGAGTTTTGGCAGAAATTCAGGGCTGATGCCGATGCCTGTATCAGCTACTGCAATCCGGTAAACGGCATGGCCTGAATGCTTCTGCGGCAGTTCTTTAACCGTTAACGTAATGGTTCCATTTTCAGGTGTAAACTTACCGGCATTGGAAAGCAGGTTTAACAAGACCTGGTTAAACCTCAGGGAATCACCCAGCAGATATTCATGGCGGATATCCTTTGTTTCTGTCACAAAGACCTGGTTTTTTGCCTGGTACTGCGGGTTTACAATCGCAATATTCCTTTGAATCAGCTCCGTAAGGGAAAATGATTCCGAAGTGAGGACCAGCTTGCCGCTTTCGATTTTTGACATATCCAGTACATCGTTAATCAACTCTAACAAATGTTTCGAAGAAATTCCTATCTTATACAGACAGTCCTTTACCTTTTCGCGGTCCTCAATGTGAATCTCCGCCAGCTTTGTCATTCCAACGATTGCATTCATAGGTGTCCGTATATCATGGGACATGTTGGACAGGAACACGCTTTTCGATGCATTGGCATGTTCGGCTGCGGCAACCGCGGCATTTAAATTTTCCCGTATCTGTCTGTCGTGGGTTACATCTGTAACGGCAAATATGTACTTTAGTTCCCCCAGCAGTTTTACAGGCAGGGCAGCAATTTGAATCCACATTTGTCTGGACAGCAGATCGTTATACACCGGAATTGTTTTTACTGTTTTCTCATCAATCCGCTCTTTTAAGACACTGCATAGCGTCTCATAAAAGCTGCCGGAACACCGGCCACAGTCTTCTCCAAGATTCTGCGGTTTGATGCCCAGTATCTTCTCTGCATTTTCAAATGCATACTCTACATGGCCGGTATGCCCGTCCACTATAAAAATAGCGGTATCAATGTTTTGCGCAATCGCCTCATTGATATTTTGAACGTACCGTTCGTAGTCCCTTCTTTTTTTATTGCGCAGCAGAAAAAACGCAGCAATAACAGCAACTGAAAATACGATTGCCGCGGTTATGATAAAAGCCATTTTCATGGTGTGCATGATAATTGCCGTACCGTCTTTTTCCACCATGCTCAGGGGAATAACCGATACATAATACCAGTTATGCTTCTGCATAAGAGGCATAAAGGTAAGAAACTGTTTCTCTCCCTCAAAGTCAAATACCGCCGTACCGCTGGCCTGGGACCGCAGGGCCGCTGAAAATTTCCGGATGGATTCCTCATCATTTTCCCCATCCTTTAAGACATCCTGAATCGTACTATATATCTGGAGATAGCTGAAACGGACCGGGGCCAGCACAATCGAACCGTTATCATCCAATACATAGCTGTAACCGGCATCATTGTATGTAGAACCGTGGTAAGCATTCTGCAGTAATTCCACAGGATATGCTTCATAGAGACCGCCCACCACTTTGCCGTCTCTATAAATCGGTATTTGAAACATTATCTGACGTCTTCCTAATTCTCCCAGAAATACATCCGTAATTCCCTCGTTCCCCTGCAGCGCTTCGGTGAATAGTTCCTTCTTATCCGCGAAGTTCTTATTCATCCCCCCTGTGTCCTGATAGGTTCCATTCGTATCAATAATCCACATGCGGGCCGCCCCGTGCTTTTCTTTATAATCTTCCAGTAATTCCGGGTAGGCAAACAAATCATCAAAGGCCCCAAGATTTGCGGCAAAGGACTGAAGGGACAGCAGCTCTGAATGTATCTTTTCATCCAGAAACTGTGCTTTGCTGACGGTCAGCTCCGTAATACTCTTGGTCGTCGTATTCCGCACCAGTTTTCGAACAGACTGTACGCTCATCAGGCTTACAGCCGTCATGGCTCCAATCGCCAGTAAGAGACAGAGGCAGCTAATATAAATTAAATACTTATACGTTTTTCTTCCTTCTTTTATTTTCAAGGGTGTTTCTCCTGTTTATCATATGCGGAAATCTGTTCCAGCTGGATTTTATTGTATTCCTCTGTGGCCTCCACAGCTGTCCTTCCATTAAACATTTCAAGACATAATTCCCGCACAACATCCCAACTGCCAAACTTCAAGTGCATATCCTCTGCCGGAATCCTGATTCCTGATACATATGTATCATATGCAGGCCGCATCTTCTCATTGCTCAGCGTAAAATCCGAGCTTTTATAAACGGGCAGAATAATCGTTCCATTTTCCATACTCTCTTTATAATACTCGCTGGACAGATATGACACAAACTCCATGGCCTCGTCCAGATTATCACTGTCCGGATTAACGCAGAGGCGGGAAACTACAGTAATCAGCAATGCCGTTCCTCCCGGAACGGGAATTCCCTGTACATGATAATCGGGCGGGGGATTTGCCTCTTCCACCAAAGGGATATATTCCAGGGGCCCAAAATAAAATGCGGTCATACCGGAAGTGAAATCAGAAATATCCTTCTCTCCCGCGCGCAGTGCATCCGCGGCATCCCCATCCACCCCATCCCCATACCAACCGTTCTCCACAGAGGTTTGAAATGCCTCAAATCCCTCCACCATATAATCCCCAATCTGCTCTTCCCCGGAATTCAGCAATTCAAGGTGTTTTTGGATATCCGGGCCGTCATAGAGTTTATATAATCCGTTGGCGATAGTGGGAACAGCCGTAGCATGCCAGCGGCTAAGGCTGAGCGGCGTCCCTCCAAGCGCCTTTATCTCAGTACAGCAAACTTTAAATTCTTCCAGATTGTCCGGCGCTTCCAGTCCATACCGCTCTAACACATCCATATTGACAAATAATGCATATGCCGTCATATTCATTGGAATGCAATATACCGTATCCCCGATGACCGCCTCCTCCCTGGCGCTGTCGTTTAACTTCTGAAACGCTTCCAGAGAAGACAAATCCTGGAAATACCCATTATGTGCAAGGGTCTTTACACTGTCCTCATTGACAATAAAAATATCATCGCCCTTTCCGGTTCTTAACCGTTCCTCAAGATACTCATTATAGCCGTCCGCAGTCGCGATGCCCTCAAATACAACATGAACATCATGGCTTTTATTGTATTTGTCAATTAACCTTCTGTATGATACGGCTCCGCTGGATTTTCCTTCCACAGGTGCAAAAAAGGTCAGCGTCTTTCCCTGAGGCAGATCCCTCTGCGCCTTCGGCTCCACAATATTCACCTCATTCCCGGAACCAGGGAAACGGTGACAGCCGCTCAAGCTCCCAATGCAGAGAACCAGTGCGGAAAAGAAGAGATTATAACTGCGTTTTATCATGTACCAGTTCTCCTTATACCAGCAGCTTATCCAAAGTTTTCATGAGAGCGGGCATATCAATGGGCTTTGCCACATGCGCATCCATACCTGCCTTCATAGCCTCCTGTATATCCTCCGCAAAAGCATTGGCTGTCATCGCAATGATAGGCATATGGCGGCCTGTTTTTTGTTCCAGATTTCGAATGGCACGTGCTGCCTCATAACCATTCATCTCCGGCATCTGAATATCCATCAGTACAGCGTCATAGGTGCCGTAAGCCGCGCTCTGGAATTCGTTCAGCACCTGGACGCCGTTTGTTTTCACAACAGTTCTTACACCCTGTAACAATAACAGCTCGCTAAGGACTTCCGCATTAATCTCATTATCTTCTGCCACCAGCAGGCAGCGGCCTGTAAGCCTGTCTGCCCCGGACGGTGTTGAAACTCCCGTTTTATCCCCAGATTCCCCCCTATTGTCTTCCGAGGCAATTCTGTACTCCATCTCCACTCTGAAGGTAGTTCCTGCCCGTTCCCGGCTCTCCACAAGAAGTTCGCCGCCCATAAGCTCTATCAGTCCCTTTGTTATGCTGAGTCCAAGACCGCTTCCCTCGACATGTTCCGTATTCCGGTTCCGCGTAAAGGGCTCGAATAGATGGGACAAAAACGACTCGGGCATACCAATTCCTGTATCACGAATCGTGAAGCAGTACCGGACATATCCCGGTCCCTTGATCGTGGGGAGTTCCTCGGTCAGGAATGTTACCTTCCCGCCATCAGGCGTAAATTTAACCGCATTCCCCAATATGTTAATTAATATCTGGTTGATACGAAGGGCATCCCCATAAAAGTATGGATGTATAATATTGGAAGTCCTCACATCAAATTGCAGCCCTGCTTCCTGTGCCTGCTGTCCTATGATAGAATACAGCTGTTCCAGCAAGTCTGAAAGAAATACCTTGTCATTGTTTAACGTAATCTTGGACTGCTCGATTTTACTCATATCCAGAATATCATTGATCAGGCTCAACAGGTGTCGGGAAGAGAGAGTGATTTTGCGAAGGCAATTTTCCACCTTCTCCCGCTCGTCCAGATGCGCCCTGGCCAGTGTCGTCATACCCATAATTGCATTCATCGGCGTCCTGATATCATGGCTCATGGAGGAGAGGAAGTCGCTTTTGGCCCGGTTGGCCTCCTCTGCCAGCGCCAGCGCCTGCTCCAATGTTTCCTTGCTCCGGCGCTCCGCAGTCATCGTCTCTGTCACATCCTGACGCACAATACAGATCATCTTATGGTCCCCGTCCCCCCAGAGTATATTAATCTGCTTATACCGGATCTGATTCTCCTCCAGATAGGGAAGGACAAAATCATATCCTCCTGGTCTTTCCTCCAGGCGGGCAAGCATGTTCTGTAATCCAAAGCATCGTTCAACCTCCTCTTCCCCTCCTTTCGGAGCGTATTTTTTCTTAATATCCGCAAGCCAGCTGTCAATGCTGGCCCGCCTGGGTTCCAGGACCTGAAGCACCGCCTGATGCGTATACAGGGTAATGTGCCGGCTTCCCAGGTGAATGATTCCCAGCATCTCAAATGTATAGGCCACCACATTCAGCAACCCTTGCTGTTCCCTTACAGAATCCGTAATATCAGCTCTGGCCAGGCAGACCCGGCCCAGCCGCAGGTCCGTGGCGGAAACAGTCAGCTTCTTCGTCTGGATTTCTCCCGCCTCACCCAATATAGAATAGGGTAGAGAATAGGGATCCTCCTGCTTAAGCCGCTCCAGTATATATTCCGGCTCCAGCATTTTCATTATTCGCGGCCTGTCCTTGGGAACCAGCTGTCTTTCCATCATGTATGCCAGGCGTTCTGAGTGGCGCCCTGATTTTGCACAGAGGTCGTCTTTTGTAAATCTTCCGCTCAAAATCGTACAGAAGTCATGAAACAGGTCCACATCCGCGATTAAATCATATCCTGAAGTAGAGAGCTTCTTCAAATTCCGTTCCGCAATGGTCTGCTCTGTTATATCATAAACGGTCAGGATTCCAGTGATATCTCCCGTGTCAGGTTCTTCCACCAGGTTTACCTTAAATTTCACATAACGGCCTCTCACATCCTTTGGCAGCCTGATAAAACAGTCCAGCTCCAGTTCCCGTTTGCCAGCCTGAAAAGCAGCCCGGGTAGGCTCGTTGAGAAAACGATTCATATAATCCCGCCGCTCTTTTTCATCCAGAATTAAAGTAGATATGCCTGTGAAAAATGCATCCCTCTCCGTTCCAAAGCATTCCAGAAGGCCAGAGTCCGTATAATCGCTGATTTCCGTAATCTGGCTTCTGGTAATATTACAGTGCCCCACAATCAAGGCATTTGGTCCTGGTGTCCGGTAATGCTGCAGAATCAATTCTCTGTATTGACGGCGAATCTGCTCCTGCTCCTTAAACTCCACGGTCAAGTCGCGGTAGCTGGCATAGAGAATCACCTCGCCCTCCCCGCGCCGGAGCATGGAAGTCATATTCTTAATCCAGATATATTCCCCATCTCCCCTTTTTATCCGGTATGTAAATTCCCGTTGTTCCTCACCGCTGGCCATAAAGTCGGATAATTCCGCATTCAGCTGTTCTACATCGTCCGGATGTACGGCTGCCATGCCGTCCTCACCGTATGATTTCCACACCTGGTCCATTGACATACCGCTCAGCATGGCATAACCGTCTGAAAAATACTCCGGCGTCTTACGCCCATCTTTTTCAATCCGAACTACTGCCACACCTCCCGGCAGCTTTCTGACCAGTGTCTGAAAGTATTGCTCTATGTGTTCTTTCTCTTTTTGGGCTTTCACTTCCTCGGTGACATCCCGCACATATTTCAGATAAGCCGGAATACCATTCCAAAGAGTTTCCCGGAAACGGGTACTGTAAAAACGGCCGTTTTCATGGTAATCCATGCCGTGGGCAGCACCATCCGGCTTATGACTCTTCAGCGTGCAGAATTCACATGGCTGATTTTTTCCATACAGGGCAGCATAGCATTTCTGCCCTATACAATCCGCCCCCTGACAGAGAAACCCGGCGGATTCACTGGTGTAGATCAATTCATAGGATTCCTTGTCAATGACATAAACACGCTCCGCAGTGTCATTGGCAATACTGCGGAACAGAATGGCGTCTTCAGACATTCCGGTGAAAACAGCATAAAACCGCATCGTGTCTGCTTTCGGTCCAATCCTGCGGCCGCTTATGTGAATCCACACCAGATGCCCGTCCTTATGCCGGATCCGGCAGGAAATATCCATGACCCGTCCGCTATCGACCGCACTGCGCGCTGCCGATAGCACCCTTCCCCGATCTGCCTCATATATTATGTCAATGGTGTTCCCTTTTACCAGCTCATTATACTCGCTTCTGGTATGCCCGGAAAGGGCAAGCAGGCCATCGGAAACAAAGTCCGGCACCGCCTTTTTTCCTTGAATCTCATAGCTGACTATTCCCCCCGGAATGGAATTAACCAAGTGCTCCATTTTCATCCTGGTGTCTTTCAGCTCTGTTTCCAGATGGACACAGTCATTTGGGTAAATACACAAACCACATGGAACACTGCACAGTGTCCGGTCCGGGCCTTCCGAACGGTTCCGGTACCGCTCCGTCTTCGTCTGAGCCCCGGTCACATCCACAATATACTCAATATGGGCCCGTGTTTCCTCCCAGTCAATCATCTTGCTGCTCACCTGGTAAATCCTCCGGGTAACCGGATCCATATAATTGCACACAGTAAACTCTGAAGAATTCGGTTCCTCATACTGGCAGAAGGGGCATGGACGACAGCGCCCGGCCGCTTCATAGCAGGTTATACCCGGACGGTAATCCTTCTTCAAAAAGAGTTTGCGGGCACGCTCATTGGCATAGAGCAGAACACGGCTTTCCGCCGAACAAACGATGATAGATGCCGGAGCGTTGTTCAATACGGATTCCACTAGTTCTGATGAACTTCCATGAAATGGATTTTGAGACATACACTTATCCTCCTCTCCGGTTCAGTCACCGCTTATTTCCCTGCCTAACCCGGCCCCACAGTTTTAATGATAGATGTAAGCATGGTCCTGATTCACATTTTCCGAACCGTCAATCTTAAACCGGCCTACAAGTTCTTTCAACATTTGCGCCTGCCCGCTGAGTTCTTCGCTTGCTGCTGCTGATTCTTCGGAAGTCGCGGAGTTATTCTGCACCACATAGGAAATCTGATCGATTTCCTGTGTGACCTGTACAATAGAACCCGCCTGATGTTGAGCCGCCTCATCAATTTTATCTACCGTATTCAGAACTTCATTTGTGCTTTCCACGACATTATGCAGGGATTCTGCTGTAATATTAGCGATTTTTCTCCCCTTTTCCACAGCCTGAACCGTACCGTCAATGAGATCCGATGTACGTTTGGCCGCGTCCGTTGATTTCCCGGCCAGCCTGCGGACCTCACCTGCAACCACGGCAAAGCCTTTTCCGGATTCCCCGGCGTGCGCAGCTTCCACAGCGGCATTGAGCGCCAGTATATTGGTCTGAAATGCAATCTCTTCAATCGTATTATTAATGGCCCTGATCTGTTCCGTCTTGGCGCCGATTTCCCCCATTGCCAGGAGCATTTCTTCCATCTGCCGGTTACTGACCGCCACCTGTTCCCCGGCTTTGGCAGTCAGGCGGCGCGCGGCTTCCATATCTCGCACCTGGAATGATATCTCGTTTATGGCAGCCGCAAGTTCCTCAATAGAACCGGCCTGATCCGCAGCTCCCTCTGAAAAGGTCTGGGCGCTGTCAGACACCTGGGCAGACCCGCTGAATACCTGATCGGCAGACAGGTTAATTTCATTAAGTGTATTTGACAGACTTTCTCTGATATTTATGAGCGCATTTTTTATAGAAACATAATCGCCCGTATATTCCGCCCGCGGGGCAACCGTAAAGTCGCCATTACTCATGGCTCCCAGCTGTTGGCCAATATCCTTGATAACCGCTTTCATACTGCCGCTCATCTCCCGGAACATCTCAGCCAACGTCCCCACCTCATCTTTTGAATAATAGTCAATCTCAATATTCAAAGCTCCCGCTGCAAGTTTTTTTGCTGCATCTGTGAGCTGCGAAATCGGCCGGCTGACAGCTCTGGACAGCACGGTGGTAACTCCCATACACAGGACCACCATAACCACCAGCAGAACGATCAGCATCACCGTGGCATTTTCTAACGCTATTCCTGCATCCTCATTAAACTCCAAAGCTTTATCTAATGCAAAATCCACAATTTCCTGAGATGTTTCTATTCCTGATTTCATAGCCGTTCTGAAATCAATATCTGCGCTGTTCTTGGCTTCCTCTATTTTTCCACCGGCAACAAGCCGGTTAATTTCCTTCCCCGCCGCCTCAATTTCGTCCAGGCTTTGGTACATATCCAGAATCAACTGCTGGTCACCAAGAAATCGTTTCTCCACAAGGGCAAGATTTGCTTTGGCCCTGCCGCTGGAGGCTAATACGGAATCAAAATAAGAAGGGTCCTCATACAGCACCATGCCACGTATTTCCCGTCCCATATTTTGTATTTCTTTCTGCAGCATAATACTCTGGGTGGATACAGTAAAAGGGCTTTGATAAAGCCTGTTAACAAGTCCTCCAATGTCATGCAGGCTTACAATTGCAATAATCATCATAGCCGCGGATATTGCCACCATAATTCCCAGCCCCAGGATTAATTTTTTCGACAGCTCCAGATTCTTTAACATTTACTTCATCCTCCCCTGAACCATGCCGTGGCTCTTTCATTCTCACCGATTACCCAGGTATATTCTTTGTTCATATGCCAATTAATTGAATTAAGTATAACAAAGATTGACAAATATATCAATCTTTTAAGACAATTCATTTTGCCGGAAATTATGTGTGCTGAGTCCGCATGTGACCAGCATATCCCGGGGCAGCGCTTCTGCATCCCGGCCTTGGATTTCAGGCTGCATATAACACCCTGCGTTTTCTCTGTTCCTGTTTACTTCGGACGCCCCTGTTCCAGGGCGGCATTACAGGTTTCATCAATTGCTTTCGCAACCTCTTCCGGGCTTTTTGTCCCTTTGAGCAGATCCTGGATATTGAGATAGAAAACATCCCGGACCCCCTGCCAGTTCAGGTTGTCCAGGCGGACAATGGTAGTCAGGTTGGGGGAATTCTCGCTATAAGCCTTCAGCATCCAAATCTCATCCTCATATTTGTCCATAACCGATTGATTGACCGGCAGGGTCCCCAACGTATATTTCATCAATTCCTCATCTGTATAGATATAGCGGACAAAATCCTTTGCCGCCTGAACTTTTTTTGTATCTCCGTTATCAAACACACAGAAACCATTAGTAGTAGCGACAACGTAGCCTCTGCCGTCCAGGCTGGGAAAATTGACAGGGAACACCTCCATGCCTCGGTCGCGGTAATCCCACAAATTGGTCAGGTTAGACATACAGATTGCCATCTGTCCGTTATAAAACAGATTTATCACATCTACAAATTCGATATTTTCCGCATTCTCAGGCACATACCCCTGTTCATCCAGGGACTTTAGCCAGGTAAGCGCCGCAATACCCTCCGGCGTATTTATGGCAAAATTTCCATTTTCATCATACAGGCTTCCGCCCATCGCCTGGGGCAGGGGCATAATATGGCTGTCTCCCTGATCGTTCAGGGCATACATCATAAAAACATAGGTGGTCTCGTCTGTAATAGACTCCTTCAATTCTGCAAACACCGTATTAAAGTCCTCGGTAGACCAGTGGGCAATGGTATCCTGTTCCGGAATAAATTCCTCCAGGCCCGCTTCCTCCATCATCTTCTTGTTGACAGCCAGCGTATTGTGCAGCTGCTGATAAGGCAGCACATAAACATGCCCTTTATAGGAGTTCTGCCTCCAAAGCGTCTCACTGATATCGGACCGCAGCCCGTCATCAATGATATCATCCAGAGGAACAAGCCACCCTTGTTCTGCCCAGGCAGAGGTGTTCCAGGAACCGGCATAAAAGATATCTGCGGCGTCCTCTGTGCCAATTTTATCCAGCAGCTGCTCTTTTTCATCCGTATAATTATAGCGGTTTATCTCAAAGTTCACATCAAAAGCGGTATATTGGGCGCTGAACCGCTCTGCTGCCACCTCCATCATCTCACTTATCTCTGCTTCCCCCACCCCCGGCACGCTGCCCAGCCCGATAGGCGGTGTTGCAATTCTAAGGGTGATCGATTCCGGGCGTTCATCTGCAGGCTTCCCGGAACTGCATCCCGTCATGGAAAAGCAGGCGGCAAAGATTAAAAACATACACAGCAAACTCTTTTTCATATCTGTTCTCCTTTTTCTATGCGGCTGATTTTGTCAATCAACGCAGCCACATCCAGAGGTTTTGTGACTGCATCGTTCATGCCCGCCGCCAGTGCTCTATCAAGATCCTCCTGGAACGCATTTGCAGTTACTGCAATAATCGTGATTGTTTTAGCGTCAGGGTGGCTGCTTTGCCGTATACGCCGGGCAGCCTCATATCCGTCCATCTCCGGCATCTGGATATCCATTAAGATCAAGTCAAAAAAACCTGCTTCGCCGGCTTCAAAAATATCCACCGCCTCTTTTCCGTTGACAGCCTCCGTCAGAATGCATCCCTCGTTTTCCAAAACGGTTGTGACAATCATCCGGTTCAGTTCGTTGTCCTCTGCCACTAAAATATGCTTATCCCTGATGGAAACGGCAGTCTCTCTGCCTCCTCTTTCCCTCAAAATATCCCTTTCTTTTGAAATAGGGAAGGGAATTGTAATTGTAAAGGCAGTGCCCTGTTCCGGCTTGCTTTCCACGGAAATGCTTCCCTGCATCTTTTCCACTAAAGTTTTACTGATGGTAGTTCCAAGCCCTGTTCCATTTTTATAAATTTTCCGGTTCTCCTGCTCAAATGGCAGCCAGATACGCGTCAAAAATTCCGGACTCATACCACAGCCATTGTCTGCAATCACAAATGTGGTAACTGCTGTCCCATTTTTCAAAGTCTGTATTGCGTTTAATGAGACTTTTCCGCCCTCTGGTGTAAACTTAATCGCATTTCCCAGAATATTCATCAAAATTTGTTTGATGCGGATTGGATCGCCTGCAATCCACTTTTGTTTGATTCCTTGTGTATTCACGGTAAAATCAATTTGCTTATGACGTGCCTGGGTCTCCAGAAGCGTTTCAACTTCAGATAAAAGCCCGTTCAAATCTATATTACGGCATATAAGCTCCAATTGCCCGCTTTCAATTTTGGACATATCCAGGACGTCATTGATGATGTCCTTTAAAAAAGCGGTCGAAGCAACTGTTTTTTGCAGGTACTCTGTCAATTTTTCTTTGTCATCCATGTTCTCCTGCATCAGATAACAAAGGCCAGAAATACCGTTAAGGGGGGTTCGTATCTCATGACTCATATTAGCCAGAAAGCTTGTCTTTGTCTGCTCTACGATACGAAGGGTCTTAACCTCATCTATTTTACGATAGATAAAAATCACAACGAATAAACACACAATCCCGATCAACACAAAAAACACAAGGGACTGCATCAACAGACGCTGTACCTGATCGGTCGTAACCTTGTCTGAAAGCTGGACCACAAGATTCCATCCGGAATGATAGTCGTCCTTCAAAGGCTCAATCCACGGAAAACCGAAACAGCTGCTGCTCCCCATTCTGTATACCGGATTGGATTCCCTCTCTTGTACAGCCTTCCTGAAGTTGAGTACTTTCTAAAAAATTGAGATAATTGTTGGAAATATTGCTGTCATAGACTGTACTGGAGGTGATGATTTCACCGTTAGACTGCATAACTACGGTCACGCCCATCTGATCAAAACTTTCCAACCGCATCTGTTCAGAGATGGCAGAAATAGGAACCAGGCCAACCATTCCAGCCACAGACTCTTCACCGCATCTGACAGGTTCAGACAAGCGCACGCCATAAACAACATATTCGCCCCAATGTTCCCGGGAGCTTTCGCGGAAAATCCCCGCAAAGGGGGCTTCTGAATTTAAGTAATCATCTTTCCACGCCATATCTTCAAGGCTGGTTTTCAGTGCAGTGTGGGAGTATACGACTCCCTGCTCCGTAACCAGATATAATCTCCGGAATGTTCCGGAAACCACGTTGAGCTTTAAGTCTTCAAACGCCTCGTCCATCGTGTATTCCCTGGCTGCATCCACACGGTTCGTAATTGTTGTAAGTGCAAGCCATTTACTGGACATTTGATTCAGCATATTCTGCCGGTCATGGTCGGCAATCTGCTTCATGAAAGACAGCGTTGTTGCATAAATGACATTACGGACGCTTTTCTGATAAATCCAATAACCCACAGAAAGAAAACAGAGAACAGAAATAATTAATATACTCAGCGGGAGAATCTTCACTTTTTTCTGATTCACAGGTTTATGCTCCTATCCTTAGTAATTTCAAAACATAATAAGCTATCTATTTTTTATTGGCTCTTTCCCCCTATTTGATTATACTCCCGGGCAATATCCTCCAAAGAAAATGGTTTTCCAATATGAGCATCCATTCCGCTGTTCAGGCACCGCTTCCTATCCTCCTCCAATACATTAGCCGTCATAGCTATAATCCGGACTGTCTTTGCATCTGCCCTGGACAACGTCCGGATTTTCTTGGTTGCATCACAACCGTCCATTTCAGGCATCTGCACATCCATGAGAATCAGGTCAAAAAATCCCACTTGGGAAGAATCAAACTGTTTTATAGCTTCCTTGCCATTGCAGGCCGTGCATATATGTGCTCCGGCATTTTCCAACAGCCCCGCAGCAATTTCCAGGTTAATTTCATTGTCTTCCGCAACCAGAATATTCATTCCGTCAAAGCTGGCAAGCTGTTCCCCTGTTTTTTCAGCTATAGCCCCTGACTCTAATTCGTGCAGAAGCCGCTCAACATCCGATTGAAAGGCTGGACAGACAAGCATTCCATCGGCATTTGTCTGATGAACCACCTCATTCAATTCATCCTTGTCATAACCGTTAATCACAATCCGGGGCGCACTTCCCACTGCTGCCTGCCGGATTTCCTCCACAAGCTGAATCATCTCCGATGAAACGTTCCACCAGATAATGCAGAGCGCCAATGGGCAGCCTTTCTTACAGATATCATCCGCCATCAAGACCGCCGTCTCCCTGGAGGAGGCTGTTTTTACGTTAAAGCCATTCTGTCCTAAAAGCCCTGTTAAATATGACCTGATATCAGGATGATGATGAACCACCAGCGCATATTTTCCCATACCAGAACTTTCCGTTGGCCCTGTTACACCTAAACAGCCAAACGGGAGTTCCACCTTAAAGCAGCTCCCGGCTCCAACGGTACTCTCCGCTGAAATTGTACCGCCCATTAATTCTACAAAACGCTTAGTGATAGGAAGGCCAAGGCCGGTACCGCCATATTGGCGCGTTGTACCTGCATTCTCCTGCTCGAATGGCAGAAAAATGCGTTCTATGTTTTCCGAAGATATCCCGCATCCAGTATCACGGACATAAAAAGCAATCCACAGCTTTTTATCTTCCCGTTTCTGTTCCCGCACCTCCAATGTTACGCTGCCGCCTTGTGGACTAAATTTCATGGCATTAGAAAGCAGATTAGTGAGAATCTGATTCAGGCGCAGGGCATCCCCCTCTAATTTTTCCTCAAGATTGCCTGATAGGAGGATATTGTAGGAAATCCCTTTTTGTTTGGATTCATCATAAAAGGTTATCATCAGTGCTTTCAAAAGCACACTAAAGTCAAACGGTTCATGATGCAGCTCAATCTTTCCGCTTTCAATTTTTGACATATCCAGCACATCATTAACCAATGCCAGCAGATGTTTTGCGGACAGGTCAATCTTATCCATACAGTTAAGCACACGCTCCACCTCACCCGCATGCTGCCGGCCCAAAGCAATCATTCCAATGATACCATTGAGTGGTGTACGGATCTCATGGGACATCTGGGACAGAAAATTTCCTTTAGCATAGCTGGCAACTTCCGCCCTTTCTTTCTCCGCCAATAGAAGCTCATGGTTTCTTTTCTCACTTCTTTGGTATAACAAAAAAAAGACCAGAATAATCAGCAGGATGAGTGCAAATACTGCTACAGCCATTGTCAGCAGGAAGTGACTTAAACTGGATACCTGGGAATTAACAGTATCATAAGACATGCTGGTACACAGGTACCAGTCGGTATCCTGGATTGGTGAAAAATAAATATATTCATGCCGTTTGCCAATTTTTAAGGATACCATTCCGGATTTTCCACCTGTAATCTTTTCCCTCATCTCTTCCAGGCTATATTCATCATCAAATTCTGCCTGCTTCTCCAGAGTTGAAAAAAAATTTGCGCCATATTTGGCTGCCTCGGAATAGGTGCTTGCGATTACAAAACTGCCGTTGCGGAAAATAATATTGGAATAGGAATCTGTCCCTTCCTTGCCCAGTGCAATCCAGGAGTTTTTTTTTTAGGCCGTTGTTACCACCCCCAGCCACTATCGCCACCAGGCGTTCTCCTCCAAGCTCCATCTTTTCAACAGGTATACCCAACAACAGCATATTAGTATCCCAGATACCCTCATTAAATGAAATTACCCGCTTCTCTCCTGACAACAATAAATCAAGATCCTTAATTTTAGAAATTGCCGAAAAGGTACCTGTGGAGGAATAGGCAACTCCCGTACTGCTGATCAGTGCCAGCTGGTCAAATTCATTTTCCTGTTGAACTTTATAAAAAAGAATCTGATTCAACTCCTTTTCACTGTTCAGCTCTATTTCATGTAAATAGTCCGCAATCGTTTGGATTTGTACAAACAGGCCGTCCATATTAGTAGAAAAGTGGCTATTCAACTGCTCCGTCATTTCCTGCAGGTAAATCTGGCTAATCTTAGTTACTGTATCGGAAGATTTACTGCTGTAAATATTCTTAACTGTAATACCGCCAAATAGAAGCACACATACAATGCTTATCCCAAACAGAAGGAAGATGATCCTCCGCCTTACTCTCTCTTTCAGCATGGCACCCTCCCTCCTCATTAATATCCTTTTTTCGCTAAATCAGTAATCCGGCCAGTCGTTTTTTTATCAATCATTGTATCTCGATGATTTTCAAAATACTGTGCCAAAGCATCCCGATAAGTCATATTAGTTTCCAGAATAAGATTGACATTTCCCCTGGTTGTCTGTCCGTCGTAGCAATTAAGCATCTTATATCCATCCCCATTACCTTCTGCATACCCCTGGCGTCCTGCCATATAATCGTTGACCGCTACCTGATACGTACTGTTTTGATCCAGCTCTGTTCCATCTGCCAGTCTAATCTCTGATACTCTCTGTCCCGCCGGCTTCCTGCTGTCAAAGATATAGCTGAACCCGGACACATGGAGAAACCTGCCGCCGGGTAAATCATCTGTTATTGTAGTCAGACTGTTTTCCATCATCTCCCATAATGTCTTTCCCTTCATTTCTAAAATAATAACTACGTTATCATAGGGACATACCGCCGACAGCTCCTCTCCATACACCTCGCCCTGGTACAGGCTGCTTCGAATCCCGCCGCCGTTGACGACCGCAATTGGCGCTCCCGATGCTTCAGCAACACTGTCGGCCAGGAGATTGCCAATCTCTGTTTCACCCAGGCGGACATTATAGTTTTGGAGAAGCATATCATGCCCTACGGTTCCTATCACGGACAGGTCGTAGTCCACAGTTTCAGATCCTTCGTAATAATATCGGTCCACGGCCTCCAAGGCCTCCTGTAAAGTCATTTTACCAACCAATGTCTGCCGCACCTGGCTGCCCAGGTATTCTATGACTCTGTCAGGAAATTGAATGTTATAGATATAGCCTGACTGAATATATTCTTCCAGCCCCTCAGGGATAAATGCGGTATCCGGCTGGTAATTATGCAGGTAGGAAACACCCATCTGAAGATCTTTCATAACCGCTTCCTGTCCCTCCGATGTAGAAATCAGCTCCAGAACCCGCTTTGCTGCCTCCTGCTTCTCCTCATTTACAGCGGCGTTGACCGCAACATATGCTGACGGTGCAAGGAGGAGCCAGTTTTCATTTCCCTCATCGCTTAATAAAGGCAGCATCCGGTAGGAATACTCAGGTGCGATTCCATCCTGTACATAGGTTTGATTTAATTCCCTGCATTCCTGATACAGCGATGAATTACCAAATGAAACTGCAAGCGTTCCATCTGCCATACGCTGTGCATCCCTGATTAAGTTCCGCTTTCTTCCCATAGCGGCTGTATCCAGCAATCCGGCTTCAACCATTTGATCGGTCAGGGTAAGCATGCTCTCCCATGTTCCGGTGAACGTTGCTTCCTTTCTCCGGAAGGCCGCCAGCCAGTCAACGCCATCCACTGTACCTAAGAAGTCCGGCACCATATAGCCGGCATAATATGTGCCAAGCTCCGCGTTGGTAGCACTCGAAATGGAGAAATTGATTCCATCCTCTCCAACACCAATCCCCAGTTCCTTCATTTTTCCCACCGCTTCCAACAATTCCTGATTACTGATGGGAAGCGGTATTCCGGCCTTCCGGAAAAAGGTTTCGTTGACAATATATCCACTGTACTGACCGGGCAGCGGCAGGAAATAGGTGATTCCGTCGACCTGCAGCTGCTGCATTACAGTGCCGTCATAAGCTGTGCTGGCTTGTGTATCACTGATGTCCAGCAAATATTTTTCCGAAATCTCATCAGAAGGCTGGGTGAAAACCACCAGTTCCGGTCCCATGCCTTTTTCCAGTCTTCGCATTTGTTCGCTTGGATAGGAGAGCCTTTCAAATTGCAGATCAATGTCAGAATATGTATCTTCTACCAGCTTCTCTAAATTACCGCACTCATTAAAATACAGAATGCTAATGACTGTCTTTATATCTTCCGGCTCCTGTGCACATCCCGCCAACATGCATGCCAGTATTATAAAACAAAGACAGTGAGAAGTTGCTTTTTTGAAATACAACCCAGGGAAATTAACATAGCTTTGGACTTTCATTAGATAATAGTTTTCTTTCATTTTATCTCTCCCCGCTTTTTCAACGGTATTATCAGCAACCGCAGCAAGCACGTTATCCCCGAATCTGTATCCTTATTCGTCATTTTGCTTTTTGAAGAAGTCTACAGCCCTCATAGCCCCATGCCATGTATAGTAATAACGCATTAAAAAACGAAACAACGCAAATAATAATGCTATATTTATTTTTTATTAGAATTATAACACATTAAATATGTATAGTCCAGGCTTTGATTTTGTTATTCTATTCAGAAAGAGGTATTATTATATGGATGAAGAATTTATTCGCAACCGGATTACGGAGCTACGCTTAAAAAGGAATGTGTCCGAATATCAAATGAGCCTGGACTTGGGGCAGAATAGAAGTTATATTCAAGCAATTTCTTCTGGTCGGGCCCTCCCTTCAATGGGACATTTTTTGAAAATCTGTGATTATTTTGAGATCTCACCGATGCAATTTTTTGACTCTGAAATCGTCAACCCACAGCTTATCCATAAAGCGATGGATGGTATGAGAAAGTTAAATGCTGATGACATGATTATGCTGATTGGCTTTATTAACAGACTGCAGGCAGATGAAAAATAGGCAGACACGAAAGCGGTGTCTGCCTCAGATTTTTTATCTGATTACTTACAAATCTTTGGAATTATTCCATACGAAATCCGTCCGCTTTTTTCAAGCTCCCCTGCAACATCCTCCGGTATATGATCTGAAAAATCCAAAGAAATCCACGCATTATCGACAATGCCGGTGAATGCGTTGCCATAGGTCAGCACAAAGCGTTCAATCCCCTTTGGAACCTGAAAGGCCACATATCCTTCTGCTTTACCACCAGGATAAACCTGTTGGATTTCTTCTGTTTTTAGAGTGTCCCCATAGAGTGTCCACGCGACTACTTCACCGCCCTGCCCGGTGAGTATGGTATAGCTGTCCGCATCAAATTGGGGGGCATTGTTCCCATCCACCTCTTTTACATTGACTGCGATTTTCAATACAATCAATTCTTTATCAGACTCTGAGAGATAATAATAGGAGGGGTGAAGGAACTTTTCTGCCAGCTCACCTCTATATGCTTCCTGCACACAGATATTCCCGGAAAACGGGGAACCCAGTTTCTCATCGCGCATTGGCATATAATTCAAATCCACTGTTTCCCCCATTTCATATGGGTTATTCCAATGTCCCTTTTTTTGATTGAGATCCCTGATTGGATTTTCTAAAAAAACCGGACTGGGATTGTAGGAGGCAAATCCGTCTGGCACATCATATGCCTTATCCAACTTGAAATAAAGCATTTTATCATTAAGGCTCTGGTAATACATCGTCGGAGAATCATCCGGTTTATCAATTATCACGCCAATCCAGCCGGTGGCTGTACCTCCCGGCGCAATGCTGCAAAGGTCATGGGGTCTGAGATACAAAAGGTTTTCATAGCCGTATTCCTTGCCGGTTTTACTGTTAATAACCCCAAAGTCCATTGAATCTATAATCAGTAAAGCATCATCGTCCAAGTGGGCGGACGGTATATTTACAGTCAGATTGATTAACATATACTCCTGGCTGTCTAATATCTTCTGTTCGTCCAAAACATAGGCAGATAAGTCATAGAGCTGTTCTTCTGCTGCTTCTCCCCTCAGCACATTGTTCACTTTCAGTTCAATCTCATAGTGTCCGAGCTCCTGTCTGCGTTGTCCCCTCTTTAGCATTGTCAAATAAGTTATCATCTATGTATCTTCGCTGCAGGAAGTAATCATAGGTTGTTCCACTTTCGGAAACAAGTTTAAATATATTCACATCCCGCTCCCCTATGTCTACTGTAGTATTTTCCTGCACATCCGAGAGGGTAAATGTAAATCTGGCCATCATAAGTTCTTCCTCATCGCTGAGTTCCAACGCCTCATGGTAGTCCGCATACCCGCCGGCAGCTGCAAATATATCCTGGGCCGTCTCTCCGCGGACAACATCCTCCAGTACTATCTCCGCCTTAAAACGAATCTTTTCTTTTAATGCTTCCGTGCCGTCATAGTACATCACCTGCCCCACACCGGCCGGATTCTTCTCTGTCCCATACTCCTTTTGCGAACAGGAGCACAATGCCGTGAGGCAGAGCATGACAGATACATAAAGCAATTTTCTTTTCTTGTATTTCATATGGTTTCTCCTTCGATGAATTCATTTTCTCTTCTGTAGTAAACTCCCGGAATACTCATAAGAGAAGGTGTGGCCCGCTTGAATCACACCTCCCTGACGGCAGAGTTTACGTCCGGTGATATCCTCCTTCTGCAATACTGAAATATCTGGGATTATACATCTTAAAGGTTACATTTTGGTTTCTTTTTTATCTTTATTAAAAATCATATGAATAGCAAAAAGGACCAGCTGCATCAGCCGGTCTTTTCTTTGTTTATATCCAATGCTTATATCAGATATATTCCCATGCTCTTCAATTATAGTTTATAGTTGCAGCCAACCCCCACTCCATTGTTTCCGTGCAGGTTGCCATCCAAATGGATCAGCAGTGATTCCCCGGAACCTCTGGACAAAATTATTCTTTTATATCAAACGTGTAGTAAATGCTGACACTGCCCGGTTTGACGCATCCCTCCGCCTTTATTTTTTCAGTCAGGACCTCGGTCAGAAGCCGGCCCGTTCTTTTCGGTTCCGATACCTGTTCCGGTTCCAACACGCCTTCCAGATAGGCCACTGAATAGCTTTTATCCGGTTCTATCGCGCTTCCGTCCACCATGGCCGCTTCCGCAATCCGCGCTCCTATTCTGGCATTCCGCTCATAACGTACCTTCATGCCTGCCACGGCATATGGATGAAAATGCTCTGTCTCTTCCGCCTCACGCTCTTTTTCTGAATAAGCGCCGTAATCAAGAATTTCCAGCAGTTTCTCACCTTTGACCTGTGCAGTCCAGCAGTAAACCGGTACCGTATCATTCCTTTGTGCAATCCGCTTCACATCCTGCTCTCCAATTGTTCCTGCATAAAGCTTCGACAGGACACCCTGCACTGGATCAAAGCCTCCTGCTTCCGACACACCCATAAGAGCCACATCCGTTCCAAGCACTTCCCGCATGGTATCAGCCTTCAGCTGCGCAGTTTCCAGAATGTCAAAATTCTCTGCAGCTATTCCAATAGAAACTTCCTCTTTTACTTTTCCTTCCATAACTTCCCTGCAATGCTGCATGATTTCTTTCTTAGAAATATCACCTCTGATATAAGAGGTCAACTCCGGCTGAAGGACAGGAATCAGACTGCCCAGGACAGGGCGCATCACATAGTTTCCCTGCATTACCGCCCTCCTGATTCCGTCAAACACCTTGTCGGCAGGGATAACCGCGCCTTTCACAGTGGATACCATTCCGATATTGTCCTCAATCAATAAATTCTGTCCTTCATCTGTCGAGATAAACTCCAGAATATCCATGACCGCTTCCCGCTTAGCCATATTCTCAGGCTGCTCCAGATATTTTCCAGCGCCAAAATAATATCCAAGGCTCAGGAGCCAGCCCTGGTTGTCCGCCACCCCATACTGGGGATAAAAGGCAAACTCATCCGTTCCCTCTTCATTTAATGCTTTGATTGTATTGATTTCAGCAGTTGTCATAGCCAGCTGCCGGTTCCGGAGCAGTTCAAGCCTTTCTTCAGAACTCAGCGATAAATCCTCCACGCGGATAATTCCCTCATCCATCATCCGGCTGTATACATCCAGAGTGTCTTCCAGGGGTTCCTGTGAAGACGCCCTGCCTGCCAGAAAGTCCTCATACCATGTCTGCCCCTCCACCGTAGTCATATAGTCCATTGCGAGTCTTACACAGAACACATACATGGGCATATTGGCATGACCCAACGGGAACTCACATCCCCGGATCCCGGAATCATCGATCTGTCTGCACAGCGCCAGATATTCTTCAAAACTTTCCGGCACCTCCCATCCATGCTCCTCAAACAGTGTTTTGTTATAAATATATGCATTAAAACTCAGGGGCCCCGGAACAAAATAAATCTCCCCCCTCTCATTCTGCGGCAGCGCATTTTTTGTATAGTTAGCAGGAAAAGACATGGTCGACAAATCCATCAGGCTCTCCGTGGTGTCCAGAAGAGCGATACGTCCGGCCTTGGCCATCATAATATCGCAGGTATCCCCGCTCTTAATTCTGGCTGTGAATTCACACTCAGCGTAATCTCCTGTATACAGATACTGCACCAGGTCAATATTCGGAAATTTATTCTCCACT
>OAWB01000384.1_pt1 | contig 30181 bp, 33 predicted proteins | sample 1550621 | NCBI WGS metagenome assembly OAWB01 (sample SAMEA2580107, study PRJEB22360) | human gut metagenome | biome: human gut; feature: human-associated habitat; material: faeces | place: Denmark | collected 2008/2010
TCACGATGGACACCCTTGCCGTTCGGCTATACATTTCCCACTACCTGGGCATGTTCGGGACTTGCACCCGTTAGAGCGCGCCCATGGCGCGCAAACTAGAAATAGCGAAGCAGTAAAATACTATTTCGCTATAAAGTCTAACTTATTGGGGTCACATCAAAAGACAGGGCGTCTATTTTTTGTGTGTTATTATTAAAGCAATAACAGCACAAAGTATAATTACAAAGTTAAATAACTCACTATATGTAACCATTTTATCACCCTTTTCTACAAATCTAGAAACGGATGAAACGCCCTTCCGGTTGCCTGGGTAATTACATTATTAGTATCTCATTTATATCGGCTTACAATGTAAATATATCCCAATCCCTTTATATCACATATGCATAAATAAGGAAACAGGATTCACCTATATATTCCATAATCTACCACCATAAATCTCTGCATAACTGTGTTATCATGTTGGTGGAGTTATAAATAAATACATAGACAGAAGGGAAAAATCATGAGAAGTACAGGAATTGTAAGAAAGCTTGACGAACTGGGACGTATAACGTTACCGATCGAATTAAGGCGTAATCTGGATGTAAACGACAGGGATCCCCTGGAGATTTTCGTGGATGAGGATACGATCATCATGAAAAAATACAACCCAGCAGACATTTTTACTGGTCAAATGGAGGATCTTGTAGAGTACAAAGGAAAAAAGATATCAAAAAGTTCTATCCTTGAATTAGCCAGGCTTGCCGGTTTAAATATCTCAGAATAAAATTGAATCCAGGGCACATCTAGTGTCCTGGGTTTTCATTTCTGCTTCTATCGTACATACTTCTTTCCTTGCTATAAATATTTTTCAAATCGTTCTAAAATAAACCACTTCATCTTCTGCGGATAATGCCGTATTCTGCATGTTCTAAAATTATCATCCATTCTGCACTGTATCCGCACTTTATATTCTATGTACTCCCATTCTTTTCCCGTATGGTCCCTGCAGCTGTCCTGTGATAAGAATAGCATTTCTAATACATCAAACTCCCTGCTCTGTCCGCCTTTGTCACAGATTTGCAGACGTTTTTCTTCCTCATACCAAAATATTTCTACCATTTTCATTCTACCTCACCTCATAGATATTATACCAGAACATACGTTTTAAACTCATGGTAATTAATACCTTTAGATGGAGTGAAGCCCGCAAAAAGATCCCGCGCAAACGTTTGCTTTCCGCGGAATCTTTTCGAACCGTCTTCTAAAATACAACAGTTAAAAACATCTTAAACCGTTCCTGTCCAAAAACTGCGTGAGGAATACCTGCCGGCATGACAATGCTTTCTCCCTGCTTTAAAACATATTCCTCTCCAGCGACCGTAAATCTTCCTGTGCCTTCCAAAACTGTCACCAGCGCATCCCCGCCAGATTCGTGCGTACTGATCTCTTCTCCCTTTTCAAAAGCAAACAACGTCAGACTTATGGAGTGGTTTTGTGCCAGGGTTTTACTGACTACCTGTCCGTTCTGGTACTGTACTTCGTCTTTCAACTGCAGTATTTCGGACTTTCTCATATTCTTTAATTTTGTTTCCATAAATGGACCCCCTATAGATTTAAGCTTCTGATAATATATATTACCAAAATCTCATTCTCTATCCAAAGAATTTAGTGTTGATAAAACGCTTCCAGCGCCTGTCCGATAAACACTGTTGTTCCCTGTCCATAAATCTCATTCAGCCGTTTCTGCATCTCTACATCTTCTTGATATTTTTCTGCCATCTCCAGCATAAATGCGGACATGTCTTTCATTTGGTAAAGCTGCTTTGATACAAAATCCAGTTCACCCACGATCTGCTTTACCTCAAATGAGTTCACATCAATGCCGACTTTTGCCGCCAATTTTTTAATAACAGCGTCATACCGGTTGGAGTATGCCTGTATGATCTTAGAATTGTCCGGATTCATGGATGCTTCCAGGGCGCTTTCTTTGTCTCCATACCATTCAACGACCTTTGCATAATTTCTCTGCGCCTGTTCACTGGACGCACTTTCCATAAAATGCTCCTCGAATTTTCCCATACTTCCATACTGTTTGATAAAAATATCTTTTTGTTCGTCGGACATATTGTCTATCATTGAGCTGTACATCTCTTCAATCTCTTTTTTACTGAAAACTTCAAAGTCCATCTTGTTTTCTCCTTTCAGAATTTCATCAATGCTTGCGATGATCCGCTCGAATCTTTCTTTTTTTAAGATCAAGATCTTTTTTTGGTCGTTCAGCAATTGCTTCTTATCAAGATCAGGATTCTGCATCAAAGCTTTTATCTCTTTCAGAGGCATATCAAATTCTCTGAAAAAAAGAATCTGCTGTAGCGTTTCCAGTGCTTTATCGTCATAAAGCCGGTAACCTGCCATGCTGGTCTTAGTAGGTTTTAACAGCCCGATCTCATCATAATAGCGAAGCGTGCGCACACTGATCCCAGTAAGCTGGGACACTTCCTTTACTGTTTTCATTGATTACTACCTCCTTTTCTTGATAAATTCATCATATTCTATCACGTAACGTGAGGGTCAATAGATTTTATGCAATTCCTACATATAGACATAAAAAGAATGTAAAATCTGATCAGACTGGATATGAAAAGTCAATCACTACTCAGTCACTTTGTCTCCTTTCTTGCATTTAAAAGCTTCATGAGCAAAGTTAGCATGATAACAAGGGGCTTTGTGGGCAACCTTAGGATTGTATCTGGCGAAAAAAATGCCCGGAACTCTCTCCCTAAAGTCCCGGACATTATCTGTATCTTGTTGTGCAAAGCTCATCCACCCGACATCGAAGAAAAACTATCGTAAGATGGCAGCTTCTGTTTAGCCATGCTAATTTAGCAGACATTACGCCCATGTTCTACATGATTGGAGTGAGACATTCTAAGAGCTGAACGAAAATCATATGGAACATGTCATGTTATTTATCTTTATCCAATCTGCTGCAGTGCCTGGTCAAGGTCTGCAATGATATCCTCAGCGTTTTCAATTCCCACGCTGAAACGGATCAGATCCGGCTGCACTCCGGCTTCCAGTAATTCCTGGTCGTTCATCTGACGGTGGGTATGGCTTGCCGGATGAAGAACACAGCTTCTGGAATCCGCCACATGTGTTACAATGGCGATCAGCTTTAAGCTGTCCATCATCTTGATAGAAGCCTCACGGCCGCCCTTCAGCCCAAAGGTAAGAACACCACATGCGCCGTTCAGCATGTATTTTTGAGCTCTCTCATAATACTGGTCCCCTTCCAGCATTGGGCAGTGTACCCAGGCAACCTTGTCATTGTCCCTGAGCCATGAAGCCACAGCTTTGGCATTTTCACAATGCCTTGCTACTCTGAGATGTAATGTCTCCAGGCCAATATTTAAGTAAAATGCGTTCTGGGGTGACTGAATTGATCCCAGATCACGCATCAGCTGTACAGTGGCTTTTGTAATGTAAGCCCCTTTTCCGAATCGTTCTGTGTAGACAACACCGTGATAGGTTTCGTCCGGCTGGGTCAAGCATGAAAACTTATCTTTATGGGCATCCCAGTCAAAATTTCCGCTGTCAACGATGGCTCCGCCTACGCATACTGCATGCCCGTCCATATACTTCGTTGTGGAATGTGTCACAATGTCTACCCCCCATTCAAACGGGCGGCAGTTAATCGGTGTCGCAAACGTATTGTCCACAATCAGCGGCACTCCGTGTGCATGGGCCGCTTTTGAAAACTTTTCAAAATCCAAGACTACCAGTGAAGGATTAGAAATCGTTTCTCCGAACACTGCTTTTGTATTTTCTCTGAAGGCTGCATTTAATACTTCTTCGCTGACCTCTGGATCCACAAATGTCGCTTCCACACCCATTTTTCTCAGTGTATGCGCAAACAGATTAAAAGTTCCCCCATAGAGAGCTGTTGTACAGATAATATGGTCTCCTGCCTCCGCAATGTTCATGATGGCATAGAAGTTAGCTGCCTGACCGGATGAAGTAAGCATCGCCGCCACTCCTCCTTCCAGGTCGCAGATTTTGGCCGCCACTGCGTCGTTGGTCGGATTCTGAAGTCTTGTATAAAAATACCCTGCATCTTCTAAGTCAAAAAGACGCCCCATCTGGTCGCTTGTATCATACTTAAATGTGGTGCTCTGATAAACCGGTACAACTCTCGGCTCCCCTTTTTTTGGCTCCCATCCGGACTGGATGCATTTTGTCTCAATTTTATAATCGCTCATATTCCTGTATTCCTCCTATGATAACAACATTCTGTCATTTGCAAAGTCTTCCCCGCTGGTTTCCTCAAACTTCTGCAGCAGATCCGGAACCTTCAGATTCTTCTTTTCTTCCCCGGAGACATCGTAGATGATCCTTCCGCTGTTCATCATGATCAGCCGATTTCCGATACGGATGGCATCTTTCATGTTGTGGGTTACCATCATGGCTGTCAGAGAATCTCTTGCGATGATCTTTTCCGTAAGTTCAAGCACCTTTTTTGCAGTCTTCGGATCCAGGGCCGCCGTGTGCTCGTCTAAAAGCAAAAGGCTCGGCTTGTTCAGTGTTGCCATGAGCAGTGTCAGGGCCTGCCGCTGTCCCCCTGACAGAAGGCCGACTTTAGATGTGAGACGGTCCTCCAGTCCTAAGTCCAGCATTGCTAACTTTTCTTTATACAGCTTCTTTTCACTTTTCGTAATACCCCAGCGCAGGCTCCTGTTTTTTCCCCGGCGGTGGGCCATAGCCATATTTTCCTGAATCTCCATACCGGCTGCGGTTCCCATCATAGGATCCTGGAACACGCGCCCCAGCATATAAGCCCGTTTGTGTTCCGGCAGATCGGAGATATCCTTGCCGTCCAAAAGGATCGTTCCCTGGTCAATGGGATACACACCGGCGATCATATTCAGCATTGTTGACTTTCCAGCCCCGTTGCCTCCGATCACAGTGACAAAATCTCCCGGATTCAGATGAAGATTGATCCCATCCAGAGCCTTCTTCTCATTGACTGTCCCTCTATTAAATGTCTTATGCACATCGATGATGTTTAGCATGTGGTATTCCCTCCTTTTCCAGGAATTCTTTTTTGGGAATACCTTGCCTTGATCGCAGGGATTCCCAGAGCCAGTGCTACGACTAATGCCGTAAACAGCTTCATATCGTCCGTGCTCAGGCCCATATAAAGTACAAGCGAAATAATCATACGGTAAATGATAGATCCGAATACAACGGAGGCTAAAATATACATGAAATTAAAACGCTTGCCGAAGATCACTTCCCCTATGACGATGGATGCCAGACCGATGACAATCGCTCCGGTTCCCATCTTGATGTCGCCGTATCCCTGGCTTTGTCCCACCAGTGCACCAGATACAGAGATCATTCCGTTGGAAATGACAAGGCCGATCACCTTGGATGTATTGGTATTGGCTCCCAAAGCCCGTACCATGTATTCGTTATTTCCCGTTGCTCTCAGGGCACATCCGATCTCGGTACCGCAGAACCAGTAGATACATAACACTACAAAAATACTGATGACAGCCCCCACGAGCAGAGTCGCCATTGTCTGGTCCAGCTTCAGTGCGTCGATCGCCTGGGTAAATGCCGTGTCCTCTCCCAGCAGGGAGGTATTCGGCTGCCCCATGATCCGTATGTTGACCGAGTACAGGGCGATCATCGTTAAAATACCTGCCAGTATCGCGGGAATCTTTAACTTTGTATGTAAAAACCCGGTGACTGCCCCTGCCGCCATACCTGCTGCCAGTGCGATGATAAGTGAAACAAAGGGGTTCACCCCTTTTACGATCATAACTGCGCTGATGCAGCCTCCGAGGGCAAAGGTACCCTCACAAGACAAATCCGGAATATCCAGTATCCTGAATGTAATATAGACACCAAGCGCCATGATCCCCCAAAGTGTCCCCTGGGCAATCGCACTTTGCATGTTAACTGCTAAATCCATTCTTCTTTTCTCCTTTTCTTACTTTACTGTCCACGAGAATTTATTATACCACGATTTAAGACTTTGCACCAGTAAAGTTCAGTGAACCTTCCTATGGAACAAAAAACTGTCCTCTTTCAAATGAATGAAAGAAGACAGTTTTGCTTTGCACATTCCACTTATTTTTTCTTTTCCGTGATCGTTGTCACCATCTTGGCTTTTTTCTCTAAATCTTTCGGAACTTTAATTCCCAGCTTCTTCACAGTATCTTTGTTGATGATCAGGTCCGCATTTGTCTGATATTCAATTGGCATCGTCTTAGGCTCTGCTTTGCCTTCCAGAATCTTCACTGCCTGTGCTGCTGTCTGTTTTCCGAGTTCATAGTAATTGATTCCGTATGTAGCAAGTCCTCCGCCGGTACACATGCCTTCTTCCCCTACAATAACAGGGATCTTGGCTTCATTTGCTACCATGGAAACGGTATTCATTCCGGCTGCGATCAGATTGTCGGTCGGTGCATAGATCGCATCAACTTTTCCTTTGAGGGATTCTACCACCTGACGGATCTCACTGGATTCAGATACGGTCGCATCCACTGTCTCAAATCCTAATTTCTTTGCTTCTTTCTTTGCCATAGCGATCTGAATCTTAGAGTTAGCCTCTGCTGAACAATATAACATCGCCACCTTCTTAGTCTTCGGAAGCATCTGTTTTAACAGCTCCATCTGCTTTTTCACAGGTGTCAGGTCAGAAGTTCCGGAAACATTATTTCCAGGCTCTTTGTTGCTCTTTACAAGCTTGGATGCCGCTGGATCGGTCACCGCCGTTACCAGGATCGGAATATCCTTTGTCTCATTGGCCATAGCCTGCGCTGCCGGTGTTGCGATAGCCAGCACCAGATCACACTTGTCACTGACAAACTGGGACGCGATGGTCTGACAGTTGGACTGTTCATTCTGGGCATTTTTATATTCAATCTTGATCTTATCCCCGTCTTTGTATCCTGCCTCCTCAAGGCCTTCCTTAAAGCCCTTGTATGCAGCATCTAACGCCGCATGCTCTGTCAGCTGTACGACTCCGACTTTCTTCTGTTCTTTCTCTGCACTGCCCTTCTTGTCTCCTCCTCCGCATCCAGAGAGTACTGCTGCACTCATCACGGCTGCAAGGCCTACTGCCATTACTTTTTTCATTCTCATAACTCTTTCCTCCGTCCTTATGGTTACGCCGGCACTTCAGCGCTTTTATGTGCTAAATTATATCACTGCCGATTCCCAATGTCAAGCAAAGCACTTTCCGAAATACGGTTCTTCTTAAAAGCAAATAAAAAAGTGGGCAGGCCCACTTTTTTATTTGCTTTTATTTTGTGTTTTCACAAACTTTGCTTTCTCTTTTAACTCTTTAGGAATCTGGATTCCAAGTTTCTTTACCTGGTCCTCGTTGATGATCAGATCATATTGGTTCTGATAGCCTACCGGCATCTCAGAGACCTCTTTCCTGCCTTCCTGTTTTGCGGTCTGCTTTCCGAGCCGGTAATAATTGATACCGTATGTGGCAAGCCCGCCTCCCGTACAGAGGGCTTCTTCACCAACGATCACAGGGATCTTATCTTCATTGGCGACCATAGAAACCGTATTCATGCTGGCGGATATGATATTATCCGTCGGGACGTAGATAACATCCGCTTTGCCTTTTAATGATTCAACAACCTGCCGGATCTCGCTGGATTCTGACACCGTAGCATCCATAGTCTGAAAGCCCGCTGCCTCTGCGGCTGTAAAACCGAATTGGCCTCTGCAGAACAATAGAGGAACGCCACTTTCTCTGCCTTAGGCACCAATTTCTTGATCAATCCGATCTGGTCCTTCACCGGAGCCATGTCTGAAGTGCCGGACACATTTGTCCCCGGCTTCTTGTTATCCTTCACCAGTTTGGAGGCCTGATGATCCGTCACAGCCGTAGCCAGGATCGGAATATCCTTTGTCTCCGTGGCCATGGCCTGCGCTGCCGGTGTTGCGATGGCCAGCACCAGATCACACCGGCTCCCAACAAACTGGGAGGCGATGGTCTGGCAGTTAGACTGGTCATTCTGGGCATTTTTATACTGGATCTCTATATTTTTGCCGTCCACGTATCCGTCTTCTTTGAGACCGTCAATGAACCCTTTTCTGGCATCATTCAACGCATCGTGCTCTACCAGCTGCAGAATCCCGATCCGCTTTACATCATCTGACTTTTTCTTTGCACATCCTGTAAAAGCCACCACAGCGGCAAATACTGCCAGGATGCCAAACACTTGTGCTTTTCGTCTCATACTCTTCCCTATGATAATTTTTCTTCCAGTTTTAAGTTGATTCTTCCCATTTTGTCGATTTCCAGAACCTTGACAGCAACACGGTCTCCGATGTTAACCACATCCTCTACCTTTTCCACACGTTCCTTGGCAAGTTTGGAAATATGAATCAGTCCGTCCTTATTTGGTGAAACCTGTACAAAGGCACCGAACTGCATGATCCTGACAACTTCACCTTCGTAGATATCTCCCACGTTCAGCGGTTCTACGATAGATTTGATGATACCGATGGCTTTATCGATCATTTCCTGATCTTCACTTAAGATGTCAACTCTTCCGGATTCATCGATATCGATCTTAACGCCGGTCTCATCAATGATAGCGTTAATAGTCTTGCCCTGTTTTCCGATAACTTCAGAAATCTTCTCAGGGTCGATGGTGTACTGGGAGATCTTAGGCGCATACTTGCCTACGTGATCTCTTGCAGTTCCGATAACCGGATTCATAACTTCGTGAAGGATATAAGTTCTTGCCTCTTTTGTTCTCGCAATGGCTTCACGAATGATCTGGTCTGTCAGTCCGTGGATTTTGATATCCATCTGGATGGCCGTGATACCCTTGTCTGTTCCTGCCACTTTAAAGTCCATGTCTCCGAAGAAATCTTCCAGTCCCTGGATATCTGTGAGGATCAGATAATCGTCATCACTGTCTCCTGTGACTAATCCTACAGAAATACCTGCTACCGGCGCTTTGACCGGAACACCTGCCGCCATCAGGGACAGAGAGGATGCACAGATACTTCCCTGGGATGTAGATCCATTGGACTCCATGATCTCGGATACTGTACGGATTGCATATGGAAACTCGTCTTCTGTAGGAAGGACAGGAATCAAAGCACGTTCAGCCAGCGCTCCGTGTCCAATCTCTCTTCTTCCAGGGCCTCTGCTCGGTCTGGTCTCTCCCACTGAGTAAGACGGGAAATTATAGTGGTGCATATAACGTTTGCTGGTCTCTTCCTGATCCATACCGTCCAGTCTCTGAGCCTCTGAAAGGGAGCCCAGTGTCGTCACTGTCATAACCTGTGTCTGACCTCTCTGGAACAAGGCAGAACCGTGAACTCTAGGAAGACAGTCCACCTCTGCTGCAAGATGGCGGATCTCTGTGATATCTCTTCCGTCTGGACGTTTTTTGTCCTTTAAGATCATCTTTCTCACGGTCTTTTTCTGGAAAGCATATACTGCTTCTCCTACCTGGGAAAGCCACTCTTCCTTATCAGCATAACGCTCAGCCAGCTTTTCTTCAATAGCGCGGATATTTTCTTCTCTCACCTGCTTTTCGTCGGTAAAGACTGCTTCTTCCATAGCTTCTGGTGTGATGAAGGAAACCATGTCATCGTACATTTCCTGGTCGATTTCATGATGCTCGTATTCATGCTTTTCTTTGCCACACTCTGCTACGATGGTATCGATAAAAGCGATGATCTCCTTGTTCACCTCATGTGCTTTGAAGATTGCCTGGATCATCACATCCTCCGGTACTTCGTTGGCACCGGCTTCGATCATGATGACTTTGTCTCTTGTGGAGGCTACGGTCAGTGCCATCTCAGACTCTTCCTTTTGTGCCGCGGTTGGATTGATAATGAACTCGCCGTCGATCAGTCCCACCATAGTGGACGCCGTCGGTCCGTCAAATGGAATGTCAGAAATACAGGTTGCGATGGCAGATCCAAGCATTGCGGTAAGTTCCGGGCTGCAGTCCGGATCCACAGACATCACAAGGTTGTCCAGCAGGACATCATTTCTGTAATCTTTCGGGAACAGGGGACGCATCGGGCGGTCGATCACACGGTCTGTGAGGATCGCGTTTTCAGAAGGCCTTGCCTCTCTCTTTAAAAACCCTCCCGGGATCTTACCTACAGCGTACTGTTTCTCTTCGTACTCTACGCTCAATGGGAAGAAGTCAATTCCGTCCCTTGGTTTGTCGGATGCTGTAGCTGTGGAAAGGACCACGGTATCTCCATAGTGCATAAATGCCGCACCATTTGCCTGAGCCGCCACGCGGCCTACCTCTACGGTCAATTTCCGTCCTGCAAGATCCATACTAAATTCTTTTACCATGTTTAATTTCTCCTTAAAATCTTATTTAAAAGACGCCGAAACAACTAAGCGGTCCACAGCATACAAGTGGATGTGCTCTGTGCAGCTGGCTGTAGACTCCTTAGTAGTCTCGGAATACGTCTTTTACAACTTTTTTATTGTATCATAACTATACCAAAAAAAGAAGACAGGAATTTCAATTCCTGTCCCCATAATTCGGCTATTTTCTCAGTCCGAGTCTCTCGATCAGTGCACGGTATCTTGCAACATCCTTATTTTTTAAGTATGCTAAAAGATTACGTCTCTTACCTACCATCTTTAAAAGACCTCTTCTGGAATGATGATCCTTCTTGTGCATGTCAAAATGCTCCTGAAGTTCTTCAATCCGTGCAGTAAGAATCGCGATCTGTACTTCCGGTGAACCAGTGTCATTGGCATCCCTTCCGAAATCTGCAACGATCTGTTTTTTCTTTTCTGATGAAATCATTTTGTTTCCTCCTTGAAATATATTAGCCGCCAGATACTAAGACTTGGTCGGAGAGCTCCGAAATCTGAGTACCGGTCAACTTGATGAGTATATCATACAAAAATTCTATTGTAAAGACTCATCCCATTTTTTTGCTGACTTCCACAGCTGCGTTGGCAGCTTCGATCACTGCGCTTCTTAATCCTTTTTCTTCCAGAATTCTCACAGCCTCGATGGTTGTTCCCGCCGGAGAACACACCGCATCTTTTAATTTTCCTGGATGCTCCTTCGTCTCAAGAACCATCTTTGCGCTGCCGAGCACTGCCTGGGCCGCAAATGTATACGCTTTTTCCCTTGGGATTCCTCCCAGTACTGCCGCATCCGCCAATGCCTCGATGAACATGTAGACATAAGCTGGTGAACTGCCGCTGACACCTACAACCGCGTCGATCAGCTTCTCATCTACGATCTCTACCCTGCCAAAGCTTTCAAAGATCTTTGTGACCTCACAAGCTTCCTCCTCTTTTACATAAGGATTCATACACATGCCCGTCATGCCCTCACCCACCAGAGCAGGCGTATTCGGCATGGTGCGGATGATCTTTGTCTCTTTTCCAAAGCTTCTCTCCACTGACTCCATGGAAAGCCCTGCCGCAATAGTGACCACAAGCTGGTCTTTGCTGACATGATCGCGGATCTCCTTGATGACCTTGTCATACATCTGCGGTTTCACGGACAACACAAGGATCCTGGAATCTTTTGCTGCCTCAATATTATAAAGCGTTGTCTTTATACCAAACTCCTGGGAAACCCCGTCCATTTTCTCTTTTGTCGGCCCGGAAGCGATGATCTCGTCCTTCTGAAAAGTTCCTTTTGCAAGAATTCCTGAAATCATGGCCTTTGCCATGTTTCCGCATCCGATAAATCCAATTTCCATGCTGATCTTCCTTTCTTTCAACCTAAACGATTTAAAAGCTCCTCAAAATATGCGGGGAGCGGCACTTCAAACTCCATGTATTCCTCTGTCCTCGGATGGATAAACCCGAGCACCTTAGCGTGAAGGCACTGTCCGTCCAGTGAGTATCTGGACTTTTTCGGCCCATAGACAGTATCCCCCAAAAGCGGATGGCCGACGGATGCCATATGCACCCGGATCTGATGGGTCCTTCCCGTCTCCAGGCTGCATTCAATATAGGTAAAGCCTTCTTTCAGCCGTTTTAAGACCCGGTAATGAGTGACCGCTCGCCTTCCTGCCTCCCGGTCGACTGCCATCTTCTTCCGGTCCTTTTTGCTTCTTGCGATGGGAGCATCCACCGTTCCCGAATCTTCTTTTATATTGTGATAGACAATGGCGTGGTACCGCCTTGTGATCGTATGGTCTTTCAGCTGTTTCGCCAGAGACTGGTGGGCCATGTCATTTTTACAGATGACCAGGATCCCTGTAGTGTCCTTATCGATTCTGTGCACGATGCCAGGCCTCAATACTCCATTGATTCCGGAAAGCTCCTCTCTGCAATGCTCCATCAGACCGTTGACCAGGGTGCCCTCATAATGCCCAGGGGCCGGATGGACTACCATATCTTTTGGTTTATTAATAAGAATGATATCCTGGTCCTCATATACGATATCCAAATCCATTTTTTCCGGCTTGATGGAAAGTTCCGTTGGCTCTGGTATGTCCAAAGAAACCTGTTCTCCCTCCCTGACCTTATAATTGCTCTTTTTAACAGCACCTTCCACTGATACAGCAAAATCCTTGCATAGTTTCTGAAGATAGGATCTGGTAAACTCCGGGAACCTTCCTGCCAGACAGACATCCAGCCTGATTCCCGTCTCCTGATTTGAAACTGTAAACTGTCTCTTTTGTTCCATCAGCCTTGTTTCCTTTTTTCTAAAAATGCAAAATCATCTTCCTTGTAGTACACCAAGATAAGAAAGAACAGTACTGCCATAGACACGGTCACATAAATGTCGGCCACATTAAATACAGGGAAATCAATCAATTTGAAGTAAAAGAAATCCACCACAAATCCTCTAACGACCCTGTCAATGAGATTTCCCACCGCACCTGCGCATAAAAAGATATAACACAGACGGAGCGGACGGTATTTCTTCTCAGCCGGCAGCTTTTTATAGACGACTGTCAGCAAAACCACTGCCGCCACAGTGATAATAAAAAACAGCCACTGTTGGTTTTGGAGAATTCCAAATGCCGCTCCGCGGTTCTCCACATATTGCAGTTCAAAAATATCTTTAAGGACCGGGATCGCTTCCTTTCCTGAAAGACACACTACCGCTGCCGCTTTGGTCATCTGGTCAATGGCCAGAAGCAGAACAATTGAAATGAATACTCTCACATGTTTCATTCTAACTCTTCCTCTAACACTTCCATCATTTCTTCGTCACTGACCGTCAGATCAATACAGGCTTCCCCAATGTTCTTTAATAGAATAAAACGGATATGGCCGCCTGCCATTTTCTTATCGGACTTCGTCGTCTCTATGATCTGCTCCGCGGTCAGCCGGTCAAACCTCTGGTCCAGATGAAAAACATCAAACAGAGCATTGGCCTCTTTAACCTCTTCCTCTGAGATCATACCTCGTTTCCCGGAAAGCTTCAGTGCCAGCCGGCACCCAATGGCTACGCACTCTCCGTGGAGCAGTGAAAAATCCATCAGCGTCTCCACAGCATGGCCCAGTGTGTGGCCAAAGTTTAATAATGCTCTTTCCCCCTGCTCTTTCGGATCCACCTCAACTACCCGCCGTTTGATATCACAGCTTTTCAGGATCATTTCCGCCAGGATCTGAGAGTCTTTCGAAAGTATTTCTGATTGATGGTTTCGGATCCAGTGATAGTACTCCCGGTCTTTGATCAGTCCGTGCTTGATGACTTCCGCCATGCCGGACGCATACTCACGGTCCAGCAGTGTCGTTAATGTGTTGACGTTGATGTAGACCAGCTTAGGCTGGTGAAATGCCCCAACCATGTTTTTGTACTGGATAAAATCCACTCCAGTCTTGCCGCCGATGCTGCTGTCCACCTGGGAGAGCAGGGTTGTGGGAATCTGGATAAAATCTATCCCCCTTAAGTAGGTAGCAGCCGCAAAACCGGCCATATCTCCAACGACACCGCCGCCAAGAGCTACGATCAGATCCTTGCGGTCAAAATGGTTCCGGATCAGCTGCTCATATAACTGTTCGATGGTCTTTAACTGCTTGTGGGCCTCCCCCGCGCTGAAACTGAAGGTGGTCACTTTTGCGCACACCGGATTTAAAAGATCATAGATCTCTTTTAAATATAAAGGCGCCACATGACTCTCTGTCACGATGCAGACCTTCCGTCCGGACAGACCCAGACCGGACATCGCCTCCATAAGGTCCTCAAAGGAATCCCTGAAATAAATGTCATATATCTTTTGTCCCTGTTCCCTGACTTCCAGACTATTCTTCTCCATCATATTTAGGCTCCTCTGTCACTGCTGCCTCCGTCTCTTCCTTGTCTGATTTTTTGGAAATCTCCAGTTCATAGACCGGATTCTTAAGATAATCCAGCTGGCCGTTGATAAACTGCAGCATTCTGGACTTGTAAGACACATAATCTCCGTTTAATTTATTGATCTGTTTTTCCAGAGCATCGATCTCTTCCTGCTTTTGCTGGTTCTCTTTATCGAAGGCTTCCCTGGCCTGTCGTGCAAAATCTTCAGCTTCTCTCCTGGCCTTGTCTATGATCTCTCTGGCCTCCATCTCTGCCTGTTCTTCCATGGATTTTGCCGCCTTGTCTGCGTTTGCGATGGTTTCCTTGGAAGTTTCCTCCGCAAGGACCAGTGCCTTTTTCAAGGATTCTTCGATCACCCGGTAGTGATCCAGGTTCTCAGTCAAAGCGGAAACCCTCTCTTTTAATTCATTGTTCTCCTTGTAGACCTTCTCGTAATCTCTGGCCACTTCCTCCAGGAACTCATCCACTTCAATAGCCTTATAGCCAAATCCTCTTTTCAGTTCCTTCCCTAATAACTCGATTGGTGTAATCATCTGTCTCCTCCTATTTATAAATTTGCAGCTTCACGTGGTACCTGCCCTTTTTCGTCTCTCTTCCCTGCTCCGAAAACCGGAACTTTCCAAATCCACGGACAGATATAACGTCTTCTGGTTTTGCCTGGTAACTGTTCCTTGTCTCCAATTTCCCCCGGATAAATACTTTCTGGCTCTGAAACAATGAAAGAGCCTTGCTTCTGGACAGGCCGTAAGCCAGCCCAACAAGCGCATCCAGCCTTGGTGAAGACACAAAGCCATCTTTTGTAATATACTCCTGCTGATAATGGATCTCTTTAAAATCCACAACGGCAGTGTTTACTTGAGTATTCCTAACCTTTGTAAGTTCATGGCACAGAAACCCGGCCATATGTTCAAAACAGAAAATGTACGCCTCTTTTCCTGAGACTAAAATGTCTCCGATCTGGCTTCTCTCGATTCCCAGGTTCATAAGTGCCCCTAGATAATCTCTGTGTGACAGGGGTTCTGCGTATTTTTCAAAAAGAGGCGAGACTTTGGCACAGGCCAATGGAATCTCACCTTCATATCCGAACATTTCCTTTGAGCCGAACACAACAATACAGCGGTCATAATCTTCATGGCCGCCATAAAGTGAGGCATCTGCAAAGGACAGTTCCTTTCTCATCTCGTGAAAGAGGCTCTGTTCCCTCTCTGACAGAAACAGAGTATGGGTATACACCGAATTCATAAATGCAGTCTGCGCTAATTCTTCCAAACGTTTTTTAAACAGCTGCTCATCCATCGCTTACTTTAATTGCGGGGAGATGATGTTTTCATTCATGATCTCACTTCTTAAATCCCCGTTGACTTCAATACTGTCCGGTGCCGCGATAAAGATATTGTTTGAAACAGCCTGTAAGGATCCGTCAATAGCATAAGTCGCTCCGCCCACAAAATCAATGCTTCTCTGGGCTACCGTAAGCTCCACGCCTTCTAAGTTGATGACAACGGTCTTTCCTTCTTTTAAAAGGTCTGCCGCCGTCTGGGCCTCTGCAAAATCCTGAGGTTTGATCACATAAACTTCTACTCCGTGTCCGTTCATAGATACCACTTTCCCCGTTCCAAAGCGTCTCGGCTTTGGTTCTTTGTTTTCTCTGCTTGTGTAAGCGATCGGTTCAATCACATTGGATTCCTCTTTGACTGTGTCTTTTTTGCGGAAGAATGAACGGCGCTCTGTATCCAGATCCTCTTCTTCCTCCTCTTCATATTCATCGTACTCATCATATTCTTCATCTTCTGTAAGCTTCATAAAATTCAACAGCTTATCCACTGCACCCATACTCTCTATCCTCCACTATTTGCTGTAATCTCTTTCCCCAAAAATACCTGTTCCTACCCGTACCATGGTAGAGCCTTCCTCCACCGCGACCTCATAATCATTCGTCATTCCCATGGACAGGATGTTCATAGCTATATTATCAAAGTTTTTCTCTTTGATGTCAACAAATAATTGCCGCATGCGTCTGAAATATATTCGGTTATCTTGGGGATTTTCCACGAATGGTGCGATCTGCATGAGACCCTCCACCTGAATGCCGGGGAGACTAGAAATTTCTTCCAGCGCCCCATAAAGCTCTTCCTCGTAAAATCCGGACTTGGATTCTTCCTTTGCAAGGTTGACCTGGATCAGAACAGGGACCTCTACCTTATGTTTTACAGCCTCTTTGCTGATCTGCCTGGCCAGCTTCACAGAATCCACAGAATGAACCAGCGCTACCTTATCCACGATATATTTTACTTTATTTGTCTGAAAATGGCCGATCATATGCCAACGGACTGGACTCGTGATCTGTTCATATTTTTTTGTGATCTCCTGGACCTTATTTTCCCCAAAATCCATAACTCCGCAGTCCTTAAGTTCCTCGATCATGGAGAGAGGTTTTGTCTTGCTGACTGCGACCACTGTCACGTCTTCCGGATTCCGCCCGGCCCTCTCACAGGCAGCTCTCACACGTTCCTTTACTTCATTATACTGGTCGATTAACATAACAAACACTTCCTATCTTTAATATATCATCTGGTTTTCTTTGATCGTTTTACTGTCAAGAACAACAAAGTCATAAAGTCGGATGCCTTCCAGCGTATCAGTCTTTACGATGGAATAACCGTCTTTGTTTACAATGACCTGGACCGGCCTGAAATCAGCATAACCCTGATTGGTACAGTAAACTCCTTTGAGATTCTTCATTTCCCCCACGGTAAATCGGTCTCCGGCATCCATAGCTTCAAATGTTGTGCCCTCTTCCACCTCTTCCGGATCTAGATAGCAGTAATTCTTCGTCTTCTTATAAATAGTAAATTCCTTCTGTTCTACCTTGACATTACCGTCCTTGGAGGTAGTACGCACACTAAAGCCCTCACTGGCTTTGTTGTTGCCCCTTGAAATATACTTAGCCGGAACCTGATAAAACTGTTTTGAGACAATAGCCGAATCCGGAATCTTTAAGCCCTGATAGGTATCCAGGATCAAATCAATATCCACATACCGTTCGCCGATGTAACGGATCAAATACTGGTCCAGTGACAGATATGCAAAATAACCGTCCTTTTTCTTTTCCGTCTTTACACCCGCCGCTGCTTTCATCTGGTCATCGGCAAACCTGACCATCACCGTCTTTCTGCCTTTCAGGCTTTTATACTGCTCTTCATCCAGCAGCACCGCCAGAGTCCATTTTTCATTGGTGGTCACCCGGCATACGGTATCTCCCTTTTTCACTTTGTCTGTGGAATTCAGCTTTGTCACCCGATAATTTTCTCTTTCAAAATCACTTGCCTTGATCTGAGAAGCCTTTTTATCATCAAAGGAATCTGAATAAAAACTTGCGATGCCGCTGATGGTGCTTTTCCTCGTGGAAAAAGCTGCGTCTCCAACCTGCTCCTTCACCTGCTCCAAGACCTTTTTTAAGGACTTTTCATTGATGCCCAAAACTGCATTTTTTAAATCATATTTCAGGTCATAGACATCCTCAAAATCCTTGTCCTCGTAAATGGATTTAAACTCAGAAAGCCGGTTTTTAACCCTGGAATTCTCCTGGATATCACCCTTTCCCTTCATTTCTTCCACCTGATTGGCAAATTCCTTCTGCACCTTGCCGTTTTTGTCCAGTACATACAGAGTTCCGGACTTTTTAACCCGTTTCCCTTCTTCCGTATAATATGTAATATAACCATCGTCTTCCGCTTGCAGCAGCTTTTCATTTCTTATGGCGATACCGGTCAGGGAATATGTAGTTGAAATCTTATCTTCTGTCACTTTGTAAACCGTCAGTTTTTCTTTGCCCACAAAGATCAGTACGTTAATGATAACATAGACCAGCAGGACAAGAAAAACAATGGTCCCGATATTCCATCTTGATTTTTTTCTAGCCATCTAAATCCTCCAGCGCCTTAAAGCTGCCCCATTTAAATAATTACACTTACATCCTTGGACATATCCTTTTCGTTCCATTTCTTCGTCAAACTGATCTTTCAGCTTCCACCAGCTCACTCCCCAGTTTGAAAATACTGCATCATCCTCAGGGACCCTGCTGAACAGACGCTCAATGACCATATCTTCTCTTACATTTGCCACAAATTCAGTCAGCCGTTCTATGTATTCCTCCTTGGTACATAATGATATCTTACCCTCTCCGTATTCTTCATACATGACAGAGTTCTTCGGAATATACAGAGAATGTGCTTTTATCACATCCACCGGCAGAGCCGAGATCACTCTGGCAGTCTCCACCGCATCTTTAAGTGTATCTCCCGGAAGATTTAAGATGACATGTGTACAGATCTCAAAACCGAACGGCGCTGTGAGCAACACCGCGTTCAGATACTCCGCCAGGGTATGCCCCCTGTTGATGTCTTTGAGAGTATGGTAGTTGACGGTCTGTAGTCCCAGCTCTATGGTCACCGCAAATCCCCGGTCTTGTACTTCCTCTTTTAGAAAGTTCAGGTAATCCTCCCGGATGCAGTCCGGCCTGGTGGAAACGGAGACCCCTATGATGTCCTCTGCCTCCAGAGCTTCCAGCACGTAAGCTTTAAAATCTTTCAGTGGCAGAAATGTGTTGGTATAATTCTGAAAGTAAGCTAAGAACTTCTTGGCCCCATACCGCTTCCCGATCTTTTGCTTTGTCTTCTCAAGCTGGTCCCTCACCGGCACTTTTTCGGACATGGCCTCAAAGCCTGTTCCCACACCGGCGCAGAAGCTGCAGCCTCTGCCCTCCATGCGGTTGGGACAGGTTACCGGAAGGTTCACCGGAAGCTTGTAGACTTTCTCGCCGAACCTCTTCTTCAAATGTGCCGAGTAAGTGTTGTAACGTTCCATCCTCTTAATTTTCCTTTTCCAGTACTTCCGTCATCGTGTGATAAAGAGTCTGTTTGCTGGATGCCTTTAATATCACAGAGATAAACTCGTCTCCGTCCTCATTCTTAGTCAGAATGATCAGACAGGAACCGGCTTCCCCTGTGGTACCTGTCTTTCCTCCCAGCATAAACACCTTGTGGGGAAGATTGTAATTGCCCAGCAGGTATTGGTTGGTGGTGGACATATCATATGCCTGGAGTTTGTTCTTTTGATTGGTATATTCAATGTTGCTGCTGGCCTTTCCTGCGATAGAAAGAAACTCATTGTGTTTTACTAATTCCTGGAAGATCAGGTACAGATCGTATGCAGTCGTATAATGGTTCTTTAAATGCAGTCCGTTGGGATTGGCAAAATGTGTGTTGGTAGCTCCTAATTCCTGTGCCCGTTTGTTCATCATCGCAATAAACTTTTTATCGCTGCCGGCCACTTTTCTTCCCAGCGCAATGGCCGTATCGTTGGCAGACATGACAATGAGACCGTTCAAAAGTGCCTCCACAGTAATCTTATCACCCTTTTTTAGGTGCATGCTCACCGCCGCCGGGTCATCAAATGTAATATCCTGATCGATGGTAACAACATCATCCAGATTACAGTTTTCCAATACGAGAAGAGCCGTCATAATCTTGGTGATACTGGCCGGATAAGCCTGTTCAAAGACTTTCTGTGCTGTTATCACTTCATTTGTCGTATTATTCACAAGAAGAGCCTCTTTGACTCCGGAATACTGCCGTACGTCGGCGTCTTCCCTGGACACGACACCCACATAAGCTCCCTTGGACTTCCAGTTATCGCCCAGGGTCTCTGACCTTAATTCATCATCCTGCCTGCTCAGATGGTCCTCATAAGTCACAGAAAGCTGTGTCACCGTATTGAGCGCACTGCACCCTGTCATCAGAACAAGGAAGGCTGTCATCCATATGCATAATATCCGTTTTTTCATTCTGTCCTCCTGATATCAGTTTGACGTAGTCAAATAGTTTCCTTACGCATTTGTGCGCATCCTGCAGAGCGTTTTTGTTCCATAGGGGATTCTATAGAAATCTCCTATGGGATGAAAAGAAAGACTGTCGGATGACAGCCTATTTGTACATTTCTCTCCAGTCCAGATCTCCCCGGTCCAAAGCCATGATCAGCGCTTCCGCCGTCGGCAGGTTAGTGGCGCACGGAATGTTGTGTTTGTCACAGAGGTTTAAGACATCATAGAATCCCTGAGTCCTCTGCTTATTGTCCGGATCCTGCAAAAAGATCAGCAAGTCAATCTCATTGTTCTGAATCAGTGCACCGATCTGATGCATGCCGCCAAAATGTCCCACCTGAAACTTATGGATGCTCAAATTTGTCACTTCCTCAATCACTTTTCCTGTAGTCGCCGTAGCATACAGCGTGTGCTTTCTTAAAATATCCTGATAAGCAATGCAGAGATTCTGCATCAACATTTTTTTCGCATCATGTGCAACTAATCCTACGTTCATAACGGTTCCTCCTAATACTTTTTACGTTGAAGATATATATTCAGCAGCAGGCCGATGGCAATGGAGGCCGACAAAAGCGAACTCAGACCATAGCTGATAAACGGCAGCGGAAGTCCTGTGTTGGGCAGGGTACCCGTGGCAACTCCGATATTGATAAATGACTGAAATCCCATATAAGCAGACACCCCGACAGCCACCATCTTGGCTGACGCATTATCTGCCTTCCTGGCCACATTCAAACACTGGGCTACCAAAAGTACCAGCAGTCCGATGACCACAAGGCATCCCACAAATCCAAATTCTTCTCCCACAACAGAGAAAATAAAGTCTGTCTGCCTCTCCGATACCAGATTCACATCACTGGCCGATACATCGGAGATAGTATTGGACCCAAATCCCTTGCCGAACAATCCACCAGATCCTATGGCCATGACAGAGTTAGCGGTCTGAAGGGCCGTGGAATCCGCATAGGCGGCTGGGTTTAAAAAAGACATGATCCTGGCCACCTGATGTGGCTCTAAAAGAATCTGCCCGGGCGTCTGGACATACCATATAAAGACTGCAAAAAGAGGAATCCCTATGATTAAAACCCTTAGGATCAGCTTAGAGCTGAGTCCTCCCACAAACACAATGGCAAGTATGATGAACACAATATCCAGTGTGGTGGACAGGTTCGGCTGTTTTAAGATCAGGTAAAGCGGCGGTGCACAAAGGAGCGCCAGCTTTCCTAATACTTTCGGCTCGTTCAGATCATCTTCGTGGCGGATGACAAAATCTGCGATCACAATGATCATCACAATCTTGCTGATCTCTGACGGCTGCAGAGTCCCGAGGGGACCTAATGAAAACCATCGTTTTGCGCCGTTGACATCTTTACCAAACAGCTTGACGCCGATCAACAACAGAAGATTGATGATATACAGCAGATTGGAGCTTCTAAGCCACGTCTGATAATCGATGAGAGAAACTACTGCCATGACCGCAAGACAGACCACCAGCCCTAGTCCCTGCTTCAAAACAAAGGACGGATTTGCGCTGTGGATAAAAATAATTCCTAATGTGGCCAGCACCAATACATTGAGAACCAGCTTTATATTGTAGTTTTGCAGTCGGTAGTTTCTAAGCATTTTATCACTCCATGTCTATTTTTTCTTTTTCATTTCACGGATCGGAATATTGGCAAATAATGCCGGTCCGGTGTGTTCTTCGTCATTCTGGGTAATCTGGATGTCCAATCCCTGGGCATCGATCTCCATATATTTTGAAATCACCTTGATAATATCATTTTTGATCAGTTCCATCGTTTCCGGAGAGCAGTTGGAGCGGTCGGAAACAAGCAGGAGCTTTAACCGGTCTTTGGCTTCATCCGCCGAATTTTTCTTTTTAAAAAAGCTGTCAAACAAACCCATTCTTCTACCCCTTCCCTATTTTTTGAATATACCGGCAAGTTTCTCGAAGAATGATTTGGTATCCAAATCCAAAAACGGTACTTCTTGTCCCATAACTCTCTTACAGATATTCGCATAAGCCTTTCCTGCTATACTGTCACTGCCCACGATAGGTTCTCCCTGGTTTGTGGAGACGACAATGTTCTCATCATCCGGCACAACTCCGATCAGTTCAATAGCCAGGATATCCAGCACATCATCCTTGGAAAGCATATCCCCTCTTTTTACCATATCCATACGGATCCTGTTGATGACCAGGTCGATCTTATGTATCTCATTTGCCTCCAAAAGCCCGATGATCCGGTCTGCATCACGGATCGCAGATACCTCCGGTGTAGTGACGATCAGGGCACGGTCAGCCCCTGCGATGGCGTTTTGGAATCCCTGTTCGATGCCCGCCGGACAGTCCAGAAGAATATAGTCAAACTCTTCTTTCAACTCATCCACAACTTTCTTCATCTGCTCAGGACTCACGGAAGACTTATCTCTTGTCTGTGCGGAAGGCAGCAGATAAAGATCCGGATACTTTTTATCTTTGATCATAGCCTGTTTGATTCTGCAGTTTCCCTCTACCACATCCACCAGGTTATATACGATCCTGTTTTCCAGTCCCATGACCACATCCAGGTTCCTAAGTCCGATGTCCGTATCGATCAGTACGACCTTTTTTCCTTCTTTGGCCAGTCCGGTTCCTACGTTCGCCGTTGTGGTTGTCTTTCCAACGCCGCCTTTTCCTGATGTGATTACGATTACTTCACTCATTGTTTTCTTCCTCCATTGTTTTAAGCTGTAATTTCATTCAGAAGTGATTTTGATATAGGTTCTATGTAAATATTATCATCTTCAACAAACGCGATCTTTGCTTCCTCTTCAGCGCCCTGCTTTGCCCGTTTTCCAAACCATTTTTTCTTTGCCGATTCTTCATCAGAAGATCTTGCAATATGGCTTCCGATCCGGATCTGCATGGGCTTCATCTCCAGTGCGGCGATAAACGCTTTTTCATTTCCGCCCACCCCTGCAAATACATAGCCTTTGACACACCCAAGTACCACAATATTCCCTTTTGCCCTTACAGTGGCGCCCGGGTTCACATCCCCTATGACCACCACACTGGCATCAGATTCAAGGCTCTGTCCTGACCTCAATGTCCCCTGGTAAAACTGTCCGAAGGACACTCCGCCGCTTTTTAAACGGGCTTCACTCTCTGACTCTTTCAGCCTGATGGACCTCTCCTCTATCACCTTTTTAAATTTGGTCTCCAAAACCTGGTCTCCTTCCATCACATATGCGATGGAAAGAGAGCTGTTTTGTGTTATCTTTTCCAGAACCCGTTCGGTTTCCTCCACGCTTAAAACCCTTCCCTCGATCTTTAGCACAACCTGGGTCTTCGTATTGAAAAATTTAGCGGCTTCCACAAACTTCTGCTCGATGATCGTGAGCAGTTCTTCAAATTCTATCTTGTCATCCAGGACAATCGTCAAACCAAAATTGTTTCCTTTCAACAATACTGGTTCTTTCATATATTTTCACCTCTCTTAATCAGATACGGAACCTGCCGCAGAAATTACCTTCTTGTCCTTCTTTAATTTCGCCTTCTCTTTATCATTTGCAAAATAATACTTATAGACATCCTTTGCCGCAGCAGCCGCATTGGATGAGGTATATCCATAAGGGATGACAGCAGTGACCGTGATCTCAGGATCTTCATACGGTCCAAACGATATAAACAACGCATGGTTCGGCCTCTTCTTATCTTCCTGGGCCGTTCCAGTCTTCCCTGCCACTTTTACATTCAGTCCTTTGAATATACTGGTCACAGCACCCTTCTTTCCGGATACGACCCGCCGCATTCCAGACCATACTGCATCCCAGTAAGAATCGTCATTCAAGGTGAGCTTACTCTTTTTCTTCACCCCATATTTTTTGACTGTTTTTCCTCCGGATGTTGTGACTTTATCTAAGATGCTCAGATCATATACCGTTCCCTTGTTGGAAAGGGTTGTCACATAATTGGATATCTGACTTGGTGTAAAACTGTTTGTTCCCTGTCCGATCGCAGAACGGACGGATGTCTCATCCGAAATATGCGGAGCCATTTCACTGAGCTCGATACCTGACTTTTTATTCAGGCCGATCTTTGTGGCGTATTTTTTCAGCGCCTCCAGACCCTTTTTGCTGCTGTAAGATCCGCCGGTCATTCCTAAATCATATCCTACCTCATAAAAGAAGCAATTACAAGAGACTTCTAATGCTCCCGCTACATTATTGTAGCCGTGCTTTCCGTTAGGATAAATCCAGCAGTGTGCTTCGGGGCTGATCTTATCAAACACACCGGTACACTGGATCTGGCTTCCCGTTGTAATCGTACTTTCATTGAGCGCCGTGATGGCGGATAAAGGCTTAAACGTGGATCCTGGTGCCGTTCTATGATTCAGCACCTGATTGTACAGCGGGGTTGCTGTGGAGTTTGCCAGCTGTCGGTAGTAATCACTGTCGATTCCATTGGACAGTTTGTTGCTATCGTATCCCGGATAGCTGACCATAGCCTTTACCTTTCCCGTGTCAGGGTCGGTGATCACGATGGAACCAGAGCAGGGATCCAGCCCAAGCTGCGCCGGTGTGATCTCCCGGGCAGAAAGCTTTTGGCGGATAAAAGAGTACGCATCCAGTGAACCGTTTTTTAAACTCTGGTAGGTGGATGCATCTTTTTTCTTGCTCAGCCCTCCCTGCTCGTAGAGCAGAAGGCATACATCTTTTCCACTGAGCTCACCGGTACCAATCTTTTGCTCACACACGGTCAGATCAAATTCATCGTCCTTTTCAAGCTGATCTCCTATATAAGATACCAGTGCCTCAAAAATCTTATCTGTATCTGTATACTTGGAGGAAATGTCCAGCATAGAGATATCAATCCATTCTTTGTTGATGGCATATCTTAAAAATTCTCCCAGCCCAATCTTTTCATCTTTCCATTTCAGGTAGGTTTTGTCCTTCGTGTCAATGGAGCCGGTCAAAAGAACTTTTTTCTTGGAAAGCATCTTATATACATAAGTTGCATAATTTTGCTTTTCTTCACTCTCATCCTTATATGCTTTTTTGCTGTCTGTGAGATTATTCTCAATGGTCTTTATACTGTCTTTTTTTAGTCTCTGTATCTTTTTGTACATACTCTTTTCATAGGAAGTGGCATGTTCACCGTTTAAATCCGTGATGTCCACGATACTGTTACCGATCAGAGAATAATATACGTCCTTGATCGGGATCCTGATATCACTCCGGTCCCCTTTGGAATCGGACGTAGTAAGCTTGGAGAGCACAATACCGGTGATCCTTCTCTCCAGCAGATTATAGGCATATTCTTGCAAATCACTGTCTATGGATAAGACAACATTATTTCCTGTTCCGGCTTTCTCCGTCTTGGTTGTCTTTACGATCTTTCCTATATTGTTGACGATCATAGTCTGGCTTCCACTGCTGCCGTGCAGATAGGATTCCAACTCCTTTTCTATGCCAGATTTTCCTACAGCATCGTCCATAGCATAATAGTCTTTGTCGCTCTCCTTTTTCCCTTTGTTGTAATCCTCCAGCTCCTCCGTGTTAATCGTGCCGGTGTAGCCGATCACATGAGACATTGCCTCGCTTTTCTTATAGACACGGATGGATTTGGTGCTCACATCGATGCCGGTCAGTTCATTGGAGCGCTCCTCGATCTCAGCAATGCTCTTGCTGCTGACTTCCGTCGCAAAGGTCACCTTCATATACTGGGAATAACGGCTTAAGTACGCACTGTAACGCACCGACATGATCTTTAAGGCATCCTTGTCCGAATACTTCTCATCAATGTCAAACATTTTTCCGACACCGGGACTACCCATAGTTCCGTTCCTCAGATATTCAAAAACCTCCTCTGCGCTGGCATCCAGCTGCTGCTGGCGGAGCTTCAAACGTTCCTTGGAAAGCCCCTTTGTATCTGTCCCGATCCCAAAGGCTTCCCTCTTGAAGCGCTCCAGCTTAGAACCCTTCTCCGTAAAACGGAAGGTTCCGTTACCGGTGATCTCTATAGGAATATCGCTCTTAAAAGAGTCCTTGTTCTTTTCCAGGATCTTGATCACTTCGTAGATGACTTTATTCTTCTCATAGCTCTCTGAAGTATTATTTTTCTGGGCCAGGGTTTTGAACTTGCTGTCATTCTGGAAATTGACAGTATAGACCATCTTATTGTAGGCCAGGAGCTTTCCGTTGCAGTCATAGATATTGCCCCTGGTCCCGGAAGTCTTGACCGTTTTTTCCACCTTGTAAGTGAAATCTTCCTTATGTGACTGCCCCTGCACGATCTGAATGACAAACAGACGGTAGACCAACACAAGAAACAGCACGGCAAACAAAACCGACATAGCCAGAAGCCTGTTTGCCAATAATTTTTCTACTTGGTTTTGTATCTTTCTTAACACTAGAACATGCTCCTTTTTTCTGAATCACTGATGCGTACGTCGATGAACAGAAGGAATTTATACAGCGGCAGCGCGATGAGCCCCGTATAGACTGCTTCTGGTATCATGATATCTTTTAAGTAACTGAAAAATGCGAATCTTCCTCTCAGTGCAAAGAAAAAGAAAAAGATCACAAAGCTGTAAGCCAGGGTATTGATGACTAAAAGCCCGAATGGCAGAAGGACGTCATCCTCATAAAAGAGAGAATTAAAACATCCGTTGATATAGCCGATGAGCAGATAAAGAAGGGCATATTGCCCGAGAACGTCACCGAAAAATATGTCAATCAAAAGACCGCAGGAAAATCCAATGCCGATGCCTGCCTTTTTCCCTCTGATCAGCCCCAGGGTAACCGTGAGGATCAGGAGAATGTTCGGCATAACATCAGCCAGCTTTAAAAATTGAAATACTGACGTCTGCAGCAAAAAACAAAAGATCACAGATAGAATATAAAATATTGTTCTTTTCAGATTCATCCTTCCACCGCCCTATTCTTTTGTATCTTCATCCAGATTGACATTTTCTTTTAGGTCCGTGATCACCAGGACTTCTTTCAAATGCTTGAAATCCACGATCGGCGTCACTCTCGCAGTCTTTGTAAGCTTTGTGGAATCCAGCTTGATATCGGACACTTTTCCAATGGAAAGCCCCTCCACGAATTTGGAACTTAAATAGGATGTGACAAGTTCATCGCCTTCTTTTACTTTGGCATTTTTATCGATGTAAACCACATCCAGATATCCATCGGACATGGTGCTTAAGCTTCCTTTGACAATGCAGGAATCCTTTGTCTTCATAAACATGGCACTGACCATGCTCGTGTCGTTGATAATGGTTCGGACCTTTGCGTAATGGTCAGAGACATCGTATACAATGCCCACCAGCCCGTTGTCAGCAATAACATTCATATTCTTTTTAATGCCGTCCTTGCTTCCTTTATCGATGGCAAAGATCTCAAACCAGTTGCCGGATCCCTTGCTGATGACCCTGGCCCCCACAGTATTGTACTTTTTATACTTTGCCTTCAGCTTCAGGAGATCCTGCAGCCGGTTTAACTCCACCTGGTCCTGGGAGAGAATCCGGTTCTGCATCTTCAATGAATCAATCTTCTCCTGAAGGACTTTATTCTCATCTTTCAGCTGTTTCTTTGTCTTTATATTTTCATTCCAGGAAAAAATGCTGTTCCCAACGGAATTAATCCCTTTCTGCATAGGACTTAAGACCCCTGTGGCCACCGCCTTGACAGGAGACAGCACACCTCCTGCAAAAACACTGATTCCGATCAACAAAAAGCATATTCCTACAAAAATAAACAGGTAATGCCTTGAACGCATATTTTTCTTCTGAAATTTCATTCCACTTTCCTCACTAGTATTTGTTGTCTTTGTTCATAATCGCCTTCAAGCCTCGTATGACGCTTTCCTCCGGCTGTTCCGCAGAATGGACGCGGATCCCGATGGCTTCCTCCATCCACTCCGGTATCTTTGAAAAAGAAGAATTTCCTCCAGAGAGATAGATTCCCTCCACCATGATATCAGACGCCAGTTCCGGCGGGATCACTTCCAGCATAGCCTTGGCCTCTATAATAATATCATTGACATAGTTCCTTACCTTCTCTTGTGCTATATCCCCTGGGACCTGGATTTTTTTAGGAAGACCGCTGACCAGATCACGGCCTTTCACGTAGGCATCCTTGTCTTCCGCTTCCATTCTGGAATAAAGAAGCTTCAGACGCTCTGCGCTCTTCATACCGATCTCAATGTTGTGGTTCCTCTTTAACTTAGAGATCAACCATTGGTCAATCTGGCTGCCTCCCTGCTTGATCAGGCGGCTCCTTACGATGCCTCCAAGAGATACCACAGAGATCTCTGTAGTATCTGCCCCCATGTTGATCACCATGTTGCCGCAGGGAGCTCCCACATCAATGCCCAGCCCCACGGCATCCGCCATAGGTTTCGGCCAGAGCTTTACTTCTCTCACCGAGCGGAAAGACTCCAGCATAAGATCATAAAATGCCCGGCGCTCCACTCCTGTGATGTCTGACGGCACCGCCATATAAAATTCATATTTTTTTAGCTTTCTCAGATAGCGTCTGAGAATCTCAGCGAGAAGCCTTCGCATATTCGTATAATCACCGATGACTCCGTGAACCATCGGTGTGATAATCTGAATCTGGTGCGGCTCTTTCTCATACATAGAAAACGCTTCGTTTCCCACTGCTGCCGTTTCCGAATCCTCGGTCAGGGCAATGACATTCTTGAGCCTTAAGATCTGGTCCTTCTCTCTCGAATAAATCCTCAGATTCTTTGAGCCAAGCTCGATTCCAATCAGTCCCTTTTTCATAAACACTCCATTCCATACCGCCTGTAAGGCTATAGTAATTGTTCTTCTTTAAAACTTATATAAGAACGGTCTCCTATAATGATATGGTCGGACAGATAAATGCCAAGCAGTTCGCCTGCCTCCTTCATCCGTTTTGTGACAGAGACATCCTGCCTGCTGGGGGTTGGATCCCCGGAAGGGTGATTGTGCAGTAAAATCAAATATACCGCTTCATACTTCAAAGCTTCCAGAAAAACTTCCCTGGGCGACGCCACTGTCTGGTTGACCGTACCAACGGATACCTTCAGTTCTTTGATGACTTTATTCTTCCCATTAAAAAGAATTAAAATCATTTCTTCCCTGTTCAAGTGACGCATTTTCTCCATATAATAATCCGCGATGGACTTTGGAGTATGAAAACTAATCTTCTTATGTACTTTCTGTGAGGACAGACGCCTGGAGAGCTCTGCGATACAGAGAACCTGTATGGCTTTGACCTTTCCGATGCCTCTGATCCGCATCAGTTCGTTCATGGACACATGGCAGATGCCGAGCAGTCCTTCGTAATACGGGTGCAACTCCAAAATCTCCACTGCCAGGACTGTAGCCCGTTTGTCCTTTGCACCGCTTCTTAGGACAGCCGCTAAAAGCTCTGCATCCGTCAATGCTTCTGGTCCCAGGCGCTCACACTTTTCGTAGGGGCGTTCAGACTCAGGAAGCTCTTTTATTGTATAATGTCTCTTTTCCATAGATTCCTTTCCTCAAAGGAATACGCAAAAAAACATTTCTCATTAATAAATCTTACCATAAGATCTTTTTCTTGTATACCCAGGAACTATGACGGTTTCCTTAAGTTTTTCTTATCGCTTTGACATAAAAAACCGGCATACGACATTACAGCCTGATCAATCCTTTTTCTACCATTCTCTGCAGGGACATGGTTATCCCGTATTTGGCGTGTGGATAGGTGAGACCTCCCTGAAAGTAAGCGGCATACGGCGGCTTGTTTTTTTGTAATGGAAAGTCCCTTACAAAAACCCCCCTGCTGCCATAATGACCTGACTGTCATAGCCAGGCATGTCCCACGGCTCTGGGGTCACATAACTGTCCACCGGGGAAGCTGCCTGAATTCCCTCACAGAAAGCGATCAGCTTTTGGGGATCGTTAAATTCCACTGCCTGAATGATATCGTGGCGGCTCTCGGTCCCGTTTGGAACTACATGAAAGCCCAGGCTCTCGTACAGGTTTGCCGCAAA